>Ga0209190_1002586_pt1 | contig 12154 bp, 8 predicted proteins | sample M_140205_XF_Meta_FD_187315 | JGI IMG/M metagenome (GOLD analysis project Ga0209190, IMG submission 187315) | Freshwater microbial communities from Lake Montjoie, Canada to study carbon cycling - M_140205_XF_MetaG (SPAdes) (version 2) | ecosystem: Environmental > Aquatic > Freshwater > Lake... | reverse complement strand
CAGCGTGCTGCGGTCATGATCGGAGAGCGAGTTGCATATCTCACGACCACGCAGAACCAGACCAGCACCACGCAAACTGTGGAATATCTCGACACGGGAATCAAGCTGACCTTTCGGCCGTTCATAACGGATGATGGCATGATCAGAATGGAAATGTCGCCAAGTATTTCTGATTTCACACTTCGTAAAATTGGCGTGCCTGGTGGTGGTGAGACGACGGTCCCGGACTCTACAACTCAGGAACTTCATACGAATGTCCGTGTGCGCAGCGGGCAAACAGTTGTGCTTGGTGGGCTCTTCAGCGACAAAATCACCTCGCAACGCCGTCAAGTTCCATTCCTAAGTGACATTCCACTTTTCGGTGGGGCGATCACTGGACAAGCTGATCGCGTTCAGCGCAAAGAAATTATTTTCTTGGTGACGCCGACTGTGATTGAGGATCAGAAACTTTACGAAGAAGGTAAAGACTCGCTTGAAATTGTTGAGAACGTGCGAGTCGGTGCGCGTGCTGGGCTCTTGCCATTTTCGCGCGAGCAAGTCACTGCGAATTACCAACAGGACGCATTCACTGCTTACAACAATGGCGACCTCACCAAGGCGCTTTATTACTCCAACGCAGCACTTCGCATGAAGCCAATTTCGCCAGCGATGCAGCAATTGCGCGAGCGGGTTATTTCGATGCCAGGTTCTGATTATCAAGATCAAATTGATCAGACACTGATCGAGCGACGAACGTTCTCGCCGAGTACGCCCAGTGCAACACCAAAATTAGAGCCCGTACCAGTTGCGCCAGCACTCGCGCCAGTTGCTCCAGAGCCAAGTACGCCAGCAGTTTCCGCACCAGTCGCACCAGAGCCCGCACCAGAGCCCGCACCAGAGCCCGCACCAGAGCCCGCACCAGAGCCCGCACCAGAGCCCGCACCATGAACCAGTCATCTTCTTATACACATCGCATTGTTTCTATAGGATTTTCCTTCTTGTTCTGCACCGTCTTTGCATCCACTTTCGCAACCACCATGCTTGGATGCGGTGGTCCAACAAAGACGGGCATCGAAGCACGCAAAGTTGCAAGCGATCGTTTCAATCGAGTCGGCGGAGCAGTCGCATCTGATCAAGCTGCGCAAGCACTCGATGCTGGGCAATTCAAAGATGCATTGACGCAAATTGATCGGGTTGTTGTTGCATTTCCCACGGATCCCAAAGCCCGTCTTCTGCGTGGCCGAATCGTCCTTGAAATGGGAAGACTTGAATTGGCCATGACCGAATTTAAGAATGCTGCAGAGCTTGACCCATCATGCGCTGAATGCATGTATTACCAAGGCATCGTCTCTCAGCGGTGGGGTCGCGACGAAGACGCGCTGAAAGAATATGCAGCTGCTCTCACCATCGAACCAACAAGCACTCATTATCTTCTCGCCCAAGCGGAGACATTGCTTGTGCTCGGCCGAACAAATGAGGCGAAGACACTGATCGACGATACATCGTGTCACTTCGAATTCAGTTCTGCGCTTGCCCATCTGCGCAGCGAGATAGCAGCATCGGAAAACGATCATGCGCAAGCGCTTAACTTTATGGAATTAGCAGTCACGCTTGCGCCGAACCCATTGGATTATCAAGAAGATTTGGCTCTCGTCGCATTCCACGCGAAAGAATGGGATCGTTGCCTCACAGCTCTCGCCACTTTGCCTGCGAAGTCAATGGACCGAGAAGACATGGCTCGCATTCGCGCACGCTGTCTTGCGATGACTGGTCGTGCGCTTGAAGCTCGAGACTTGTTGGTCGCCTTCGAAAGTTCGAATGCGAGCAAGCAAGATGGAATCACGCTCGAGCACGATTTGGCTTTGGGATATATCGCTTGGATGGTCGGCGATATCGAGCGCGTCGATTCGTGTGCTCGTCGTTTGATGGGCCGAAATCCGAAAGTCTGCGATGGTTATTTGTTGAAGGGCATGGTCATGGAGCGACAAGGCGACTTTGCGAACGCAGTGAAATTGCTGACGAAAGCATCAGAATTGGCTCCAAATCGACGATTGCCACGGGAACTCCTTCTGCGTGCCGAGGCTGCTGAGATCGCTCTTGGAGGAGTTGTTGTGGTCGGTATGGCTCGCTGATTTTAAAAAATTAATTTTCATTTGCTTCCAGAGCAAAGCGGGATATCTTTCTGTTTAAGGAGATTCGAATGCTGACTCAGATATCTATTGTTGCTGCCTTGGCGGCTGTTCCCTGCGCACTTGTTTCCTCGGCTTTCGGGCAGGCTCCAGTTGTCGACGGAACTCTGGACGCTATCTATGTTCCTGCGAATGATCTTGCCGTTCAAGCCCTGACAACAGGATTCGGCAATTCCACTCTCGGACTTGTTGATGTAGCCAATGGATCCGAACTTGACGGACTGCACGCTGTTGTGAACGGCGGAGTTCTCTATCTTTTCTTTGGTGGCAATCTCGAAAGCAATTTCAATAAACTTGAAGTGTTTATTGATTGCCGATCAGGTGGTCAGAACCGACTGCCTGGAAACAATCCAAATGTCGACTTTAACGCTCTGAACAGAATGGGTGATGACGGTTCTGGAAATGGTTTGACTTTCGACACATGCTTTTCGGCGGATTTTTATCTCACGACGACTTGTGGGGGGACGCCTGTTGCTCTGTACGCAAATCTTGCACAGCTTTTGACTGAAGGTGGTGGAATTGGCGCATATATCGGCACGGGAACTCCTGGTTCAGTGCCGATTGACAATGTGAAGTATGGAGTCAAAGTCGCAATCAATAATTCAAATATCGCCGGCGTCGGTGGAGATGGTGGCAATGCAAGTGGCGCCGGTGTCACCACAGGTATCGAGATGTCGATCCCACTGATTTTGCTTGGTTATGACGCAACGACTCAGAAGAACATCAAGATTTGTGCTGCGATCAATGGCGGAGGTCACGATTATCTATCGAACCAGTTCCTCGCGCCTCTTGCACCGATGGGCAATCTTGGCGAGCCTCGCAGCGTGAATCTCTCGACTATTGAAGGAAATCAATATGCAATTCTCGTGGTCGATGCAAACGAACCAGATTGTCCAGTCGTTCCACCGGCGTGTCCCGCAGACTTCAATGGTGATCAAGTGATCGACGGTTCAGATCTCACGTCACTTCTCAGTGGTTGGGGAACAGCTGCTGGCGATACGAACGGAGATCAAACGACGGATGGTTCCGATCTCACCACGTTGCTCAGCGCATGGGGTCCTTGCGTCTAAAAAAACGCTAGACTTTCATGGTCGATGTACGGATGCATCGAACGCGCAACTCACGAGGAGATGTATCTATATGGATAAATATGTGACAAGGAATGTCAAAAGATCGGTGGGGATTTTTTTCAGTTTGATCGCAATCGTTGGCGTGATTGGGTGTAAATCCCAAAGCCCAATGCTTGATCACATCACAGAGGGAACTGAGGCGTTTCAAAGCGTGCAGACTTCTGGCGCTCCAATACCTCAAGAAGAATTGAAATCGGCCGTTGGTGTTGCGATCTTGAAATGTTTTCAAGCGGGGGTTGTCTTCGGTTGGATGGGAGGCAATGGTGTTGCCGTTAAAAAACTTCCAAGCGGTTGGTCTGCGCCGATTGCAATTGGTGTTGTCAAAGGAGATTTCGGTGCGCTCATCGGTGCGCAGCACCTCGACATCGTGATGGTGTTCAATGATGCCACAGCCTTTGATAAATTCATCGAAAGTGGAAGTTATTTTTATGCAGGCGCTCAAGGAACAGCCGTGACGACCACTGGCACAAACCAAGCGAGTGGGCCGCCAGTCAAGTCCTATGCCCACGCGGCGGGTCTTTATGGTGGCGCTTCCATTGGCGGTCTTGGCATCCTCATCAAAGAAAAAACCAATGAAGCGGCGTACGGGGCGGATGCGACCCCTGTGGACATACTCAATGGAAAGTTTCCTCAGCCTCCAGGCGGGATCGAACTTTCGAAAAAACTTGACTCTGCTCGTTAAGTTTCGAAAATTATCGACTTCGGAATTTCATAAAAATTCCCAACAAAATAGGTGTTTATTGTCTTTTGGGGATATTCTTCACCCACGATGGGCATTCCTGCTTTTATTCCCGCGTTGATTGTGGCGCTGTTCGCTGCGTCGACAACATTCGCAGCCATTTCGACGCGCCCCGGCATCGGCGCAATTCCGTATGCCTCGGGAACTCTCATCGGAACAACTTTTCGAACATTCGCACCTAACGCAACTGGAGTGACAGTCGCGGGAACATTCAACTTTTGGAATGCAACTTCTCTGCCGCTCTTTGCCGAAGGAAACGGATATTGGTCCGTCGATGTTGCCAATGTGCAAGCTGGAGCGCAGTACAAGTTTGTGGTGAAAAATGCAACGCAGACACTTTGGCGAAACGATCCGCGCGCGAGAGATCTTGTCTCATCGATTGGAAATTCTATTGTCTATAACGCAAACTCTTATGTATGGCAGACGACAAATTTCAATATGCCTTCGTGGGACAAGATCGTCTTGTACGAAATGCATGTTGGAACATTCGGCATCGCTGCGAGCGGTGCGACACCTGCAAGCTTCGACGAATGCTCTGCAAAGCTGGATCATCTTGTCGAACTTGGCGTGAACATGATCGCGCTGATGCCGATCAGCGAATTTCCTGGAGATCGTTCGTGGGGATACAACAATTCATATCCATACTCTGTCGAAAGTGCGTATGGCACACCAGATGATCTAAAGGAATTCGTTGATCGTGCGCATGCACGAGGAATCGGCGTGACCACTGATGTTGTGTACAACCACCTTGGCCCAAGCGATCTGGATATGTGGCAGTTTGATGGTTGGTCTCAGAATGGTTTGGGCGGCGTTTTCTTCTATAACGATTTTCGCGCTGTGACTCCGTGGGGAGATACCCGCCCAGACTTTGGTCGCAGTGAAGTGCGAACATTCCTGCGGGAGAACGCCATGATGTGGCTGAACGAATTTCGCATGGATGGATTGCGAGTTGACGGAACAAAGTTCATCCGCAGAACAGATCAGAATGGCGTCGACATTCCAGATGGCTGGTCAATTCTTCAGGTGATCAACAACGATGTCGATGCGGTTGCTCCTGGAAAGTTTATGGTTGCTGAAGATATGGATCTCGAGCCATACATCACCAAGACGACAGGAGCAGGGGGCGCTGGCTTCGACAGTCAATGGGATGCTGGTTTCTATCCCAAGATTCGCGGCGCAATCATCACGCCAAACGATAGTGACCGTGATATGTATTCCGTGCGTGATGCGATTTCGTTTTCATACAACGGATCGATGCAGCAGCGAATCATTTATACCGAAAGTCATGATGAAGTTGCCAATGGCAAGCAGCGAGTGCCAGAGGAGATTTCTCCAGGCAACGCCGACTCGTATTTTGCGCGAAAGCGTTCAACACTTGGCGCCGTCGTTGCGATGACTGCGCCAGGAGTGCCAATGCTTTTTCAAGGTCAGGAGTTTCTTGAAGATGAATGCTTCACAGACGCTGTCGCGCTCGATTGGTCCCGCAAGACGACATACTCTGGAATCTTCAAGCTCTATCAGGATCTCATCAAGCTTCGCAAGAATGCTTCGGGATCAACGCGTGGACTTTCTGGTTTCAGCACAAATGTTTTTCATGTGAATAACACGGATAAATTAGTCGCTTTTCATCGTTGGCAGCAGGGCGGCGATCTGGATGACACAATCGTCGTGGTCAATTTTTCTGCGACAGCAAAGTCCAATTATCGCATCGGGATGCCGCGAGGTGGTCTGTGGAATTGCAGATTCAACAGCGATTGGACAGGTTATAGCGCTGACTATTCCAACACGCTTTGTCTCTCGACGTCGACTTCACCTGTTGCGTGGGATGGTCTGGAACAGAGCGCGCTTGTTTCGGTTGGTCCGTATTCAGCGATTATTTTTTCTCAAGGGAATGTTTTCCGACCACAAGATCTCAATCGAGATGGGCTGATTAACGCAGCCGATCTGACGGTGCTCTTGTCCGCATGGGGAACTCTCGGCGGGATCGCAGATATCGATCTCAACGGAATCGTCGGTGGCGGCGACCTGGCAAGTCTGCTCAGTTCTTGGGGGACGTGACCGCCGAGCCATCTGCGCGGAACATGTGCGCAAATTGCATTTGAAATTCGAGAGTGATCGCATCGCCTTCACAAATTGCCGAGAGTGTGTCTGTTGAAGTTCGCGAGATGACACGCATTCCATGGACCAATGCGACGATGTCTGCAAGAGGTCCATATCGTTCGATCGTGACAACTTGACCAGTCAGGCAGCAGGAATTTTTATTCTCGGCAGCGGGAAGAATTCTCAGGCGATCTGGACGAATTCCAAGCGTGACTGTGTCATGGCCAAGGGCTGAAAGTTCGCCAGCAACCCATCGCTTGCAAAGCGAAAAAACGCTTTCTTTCCAGTGAAAATTGAACCCGCCATTGCTGTCCGTTGCAATTCGACCTTCGAACATATTCATGGGTGGAGTCCCAATGAAACTCGCAACGAAACGGTTCGCTGGGCTTTCATAGATTTCGGCAGGCGAACCAATTTGTTGCACAACGCCATTTTTCATCACCACCATGCGGTCCGCAAGACTCATTGCTTCTTCTTGATCGTGCGTGACATAGACCATCGTGGCGCGCAGATTGCGATGCAAGATTCGCAGTTCGGTTCGCATCTCGCCGCGCAGTAGCGCATCGAGATTTGAGAGAGGCTCATCGAAGAGAAAGACAGCGGGATCTCGCACGAGCGCGCGCCCAACTGCGACTCGTTGTCGTTGACCTCCAGAGAGTTCGCGCGGCAGACGATTGAGTAAGTGTTCGATGCCAAGTGTGCGCGCCGCGGTGTCGACGCGCGCGGTGATTTCAAGTTTCTCTGCGTGACTCTGTGCGCGATAAGTTGAGTCCCAAATGCCGCGCAAGCGACTTTGAAAAGTGCGGCGACGTTCAAGTCCAAAGGAAAGATTTTGTCGAACATTCAGATGGGGATAGAGCGCGTAGTTCTGAAAAACCATCGCAATATTTCGGTCCTTGGGCGGCACATCATTCACGATGCGGTCGCCGATGGAGATCGTCCCTCCAGAAAGATCCTCCAACCCAGCGATCATTCGTAAGGTTGTGCTCTTACCGCACCCCGAAGGACCGACGAGGACGATAAATTCGCCGTCAGAGATCGATAAATCGACCGAGTCAACGGCTCGAACTGTCGTTCCATAGATCTTCGAAACAGCCTTGAGGTCAACTGTTGCCATCGCAGGATGAAGGTTACCCATCGCTCTAGATGAGGTACAACATTGACCCCATGACTTACATGACCCACATGATCAAACCAATCGCAATCAATCTTCTTGCCTTTGTCCTTTGTGTTCAATCGCAAACTTCGAATGCGCAGTCGCCAACCACCGTGCCGCCAGCGACCGTGCCGCCAGCGGAAGTCGTCGCACCTGACGGTCCGATGGAAGCAGTCCCGCCGACATCAAAGTGTCCACGCGATCGCAAGCTGTCAACAACATTGCGTTATGCAATTCTTCCTCTCATAGGTGAGATTGGTGACGCCACTATTACAGAAGCGCTTGAAGTATTCATTAAAGGTTCGCCAGCATCGCGCCGCGTGAATGCGCTTGTGATTCAATTCGATATCACTGGTGGAACGCAGGCAGATACTGCCATTCTCGTAGATCAAATCATAAGAATTCGAAAGATAATGCCTGTCATCGGTGTGTTTGGTTCTGCTCGAGGTCCTGGCGCTGTCTTACCAGTGTTCTGCGATTATTTGATGGTTCTCAACCCATCAGCGGATGAGATCGTTATGGACTGGGCGCCTGGAACGGATCTGCTAGAAGCGAATATCTCAGATCAGATTCGAACAAATCTTTCCTTGATTACATCTCGCGCATCGGACCGTCCATATTTGAAGTCTGTCTTGAAAGGTCTCCTCGATCCAACAGTAGATCTATTTCTCTGGCGGGGAAGTGATGGTTGTCCAGAAGCCGGCGAAAGTGCGCCTTCAGGTGTCGAGTCAGTTCAATTGAGTAGCGGAAAAGATTCGGTCACTGGAATGACTGGAGCGCAAATGGTGACTGCAGGGATCGCTTGCAACGTGACAGGTGGTCTTGACCAAATCGGAGCGGCACTCGGTGTCAAGAGTTGGCAGGTCCAAGTTGGTGTAGGCGAGAAAATCGTGCAGGAGATTCAGACTTCGAAGCGCAAGGATTTAGACAAGTGGCATTTCACACTCAAAGATGGATTCACTGCAATCAAGACCGCACGCAATTTGACTGGCGCAATGATCGAAGCAGAAGAAATCGCTCGTGAAGCGGATCCGCGTCGCCAGCAATTTCAGGGTTCTTATTCGCGGAGTTGGGGCAGACGTGGTTGGGGATCAAGTTCTGGAGGCACGTTTTCATGGCGGAAGAATTCTGATACCGCGATCGACGCATGGAATCTGGTCTTGCAGTTGTATCGGCAGGCGAGTGACGCAACTTCCTATGCGAAGAAGATGGTGAGTGAACTTCAAGCAAATCCATTGACGATGACCAATTCGGATTACAAGTCGGATTTCAATGCATTGAAAGCAGAGGTCGATGCGCTGATGTCTCAAAGCGGAATGTTGACCGTGAAGGGACAGAACGCAGAAAATGCGGTGCAGTGGCTGCGTGCAAATTACAACCAGCCGGTTGGTTCGCAATAATTCGCGTGACAAGATCGTGTGGCGCGCGCAAGATCCTGCGCGCTATCTCTTGAGCACACCGCCCCTATCTCGTCCTATTGCATATACATTTCTATTCTCTGACGGAGCAATGCAATTGAGTGATGAACGAATTTATTCTCTGACGACATCATCCGATGCGATGTTCCGCACGCCCGAATGGGCAAAGGATGCAGTTTGGTATCAGATCATGCTCGAGCGTTTTCGTGACGGCGATGCGAAGAATGATCCACAGCCATGTCGGCCTTGGCGCAGCGAGTGGTATGGCGCGAGTCCTTGGGAAGGTCAGAACGGAAATACTTTTTACAAGTGGGATGTCTTCTCGCGTCACTATGGTGGAGATCTCGCAGGTCTTCGCGACAAGCTTGGATATCTGAAGGAACTTGGAATCAACGCGATCTATCTAAATCCGATCTTTCAAGCGCCAAGCCATCACAAATATAATGCGACAAATTTTGTGCATGTCGATGAATCGTTTGGAACACAAGGAGATTATGCCAAAGCCGAAGCGGTTGAAAATCTTCTCGACCCCAAGACATGGACATGGACCCCAACTGATCTGCTCTTTCTTGAGGTGCTCAAAGAGGCTAAAAAGCTTGGGATTCGTGTCATTCTTGATGGCGTCTTCAATCATGTCGGCACAACGCATCCTGCATTTCGTGATGTGCAAGCGAAGCATGAAGCCAGCGCATACAAAGATTGGTTCAGCATTCGATCTTGGGAACCATTTGAATATGACGGATGGGCAGGCTTCTTGGAATTGCCAGTCTTTCGCAAGAATGATCAAGGATTTACCAGTGACGAAGTCAAGCAGCACATCTTCAATGTGACACGCAGATGGATGGATCCAAATGGCGACGGTGATCCTTCAGATGGAATTGATGGATGGCGACTTGATGTTCCAAATGAAGTGGCGATGCCATTCTGGTTTGAGTGGCGGGCGCTTGTGAAATCCATGAATCCCGATGCATACATCGTGGGAGAAATCTGGAAGCGTGCAGATCAATGGCTTGATGGTCGTTCGTTTGATGCGGTAATGAATTATCCATTCGCAGAGACAATTATCCAGTGGATTCGCGATCGCAACCACAAGATCAATGTGAGCGAAATGGATCGACGGTTGGCGGAGTTACGCCGCGCATATCCAGCAGAGTCGACGTACGTTCTCCAGAATCTTGTTGACAGTCACGACACGGACCGACTTGTTTCCAAGATGCGTCATCCAGATTCGCAGTATGACAAGGGCAACCGTGAACAGGAAAACCCAGCATATCTTGGGGGAAAGCCTTCGTCGGAGGAATATCGCAAAGCACGTTTGATCGCCCTCGTTCAGATGGTCTATGTCGGTGCGCCGATGGTTTATTACGGCGACGAGGTTGGCATGTGGGGCGCAGACGATCCAACAAACCGCAAGCCGATGTTGTGGAAAGATCTTGAGCCATACGAAAAGTCCGACGAGAATTTTGTTGATGAGGTCCATCTCGATTGGTATCGCCGCATCATCTCATTGCGCCAGGCGCATCCGGCGCTTCGACGGGGTTCGTTCGAAACGGTGCTGAATGATGATGCGCAGGACACTTGGATTTTTCTTCGATCTCTGGCAGGTGAAAATATTTTGGTTGCCATCAACGCGTCATCGAATGAAGTGCAAATTGATCTCTCGCATACTTCTGTTGGAACGCGCACGGGGCACTGGCAAACCATCTTCGGTGGCGAAGGTGCATCTGTGAGCGACGATCAATTTCCACGTGTCTCGGTTCCTGCGCTTTCAGGCCGTATTTGGATTCTCGCGCCATGACGAGATCGACCAACTCAGTTCTTGCCAAACGATCGAGCGGAGTACTTCTGCATCTTTCCAGCCTTGATGGCTCTTGTGCAATCGGAGATCTTGGTCCCAAAGCTCATGAGTTCGCAGCATGGTGTGCGAGCGCAGGATTTTTATGGTGGCAGATGTTGCCAATTGGACCGATTGGTCCTGGAAATTCTCCATATGCCAGCACATCCAGCTTTGCTGGAGAGCCGCTCTTTATATCGCTCGAAGCCCTTGCTGAAGACGGATTGCTTTCTAAAAAAGATGTGCGCGAATCTGTCGCAGCAGCGCGCAAGTTTTCGCACAGAACAAATCGAGTGGGTTCACATTCGCAAACTGATTATGACGCCGCACGAACGGCGAAAGAGCCTGCATTTCTCAGGGCATTCGAAAACTTCAGACTTGGTGGCGGATTTCGTAGCGCCTCCTTTCGATCCTTTGAGAAGCGCGAAGCATCATGGCTGAAAGGTTGGCGCGCATTCACCAATGACACAAGTGGCTATCACGGATTTTTGCAATTTGAATTCGACAAACAGTGGGCAGCTTTTCGCAAAACTTGTGCGGCAGTGGGATTGAAATTGTTGGGCGACATCCCGATGTTCGTGACTTTGGAAAGCGCTGATGTGATGGCGAATCCTGAACTTTTCCGGCTTGATCGCAGTGGGCGCCCCGAAGTTCTCACGGGCGTTCCTCCCGATTGTTTCTCGAAAGATGGTCAACTTTGGGGTCATCCGCATTATCGCTGGTCTGCCCATCGCGCGCAGAATTTTCGTTGGTGGACGCAGCGAATCGCGGCATCACTGCGAAGATTCGACGGCGTTCGCATCGATCACTTCGTTGGATTTCATCATGCGTATGAAATTCCCGCGGGAGCGCGCAATGCGCGACGAGGCAAATGGCGTCCGCAAGCGGGAAAGGAATTACTCACGGCGGCAAGTCGTGCTCTGGGCGCTCTTCCTTTCGTTGCCGAAGATCTTGGTGCGGTGACTCCAGAAGTGGTCGCGCTGAGAAAATCTTTCAATCTTCCTGGTATGAAAGTTTTGCATCATGCATTTGGTCGCGATAATTCTGGCGAACTTCCTCATCACCATCAGCATGATTGCGTGGTCTATCCCGCAACGCATGACAATGACACGACGCGTGGATGGTGGAAATCTCTTCCCGCAACTTCGCGCAAAAGATTCGTTCGTTTTGCGGGATCGAATGCTGCGAGTCAACCAAATGAAGCGATGATCCGCATCGCATTCGAGTCGCCCGCGCAACTCGCCATCATTCCTCTACAGGACATTCTTGGTCTCGATCGATCTGCGCGCATGAATCTTCCCGGCACCCCCAAAGGAAATTGGGTCTGGCGTTTGGGTACAGATTGGCATGCGAGTCGTGTTCCAAGCGCAAAGAATCTGCATGCGCTTGCAGCGCTCACTGGTCGAATTGTTTAACAGCAAGTCGGTGTGGATTTGGTACAAATACTCGACTCATGTCTCGTTCAAAGCGATCTCCATCTATCGGCGTCGACGATCTCGTCGGACACTTGCGCGACTTGGCTTCGAACCTTTGGTGGGCATGGAACGAGGAGGGGTGGTCCGTCTTTCAGACTTTGGATCCCAACGAATGGCGCGCAACAAATTATTCT
>Ga0209190_1002585_pt1 | contig 12154 bp, 6 predicted proteins | sample M_140205_XF_Meta_FD_187315 | JGI IMG/M metagenome (GOLD analysis project Ga0209190, IMG submission 187315) | Freshwater microbial communities from Lake Montjoie, Canada to study carbon cycling - M_140205_XF_MetaG (SPAdes) (version 2) | ecosystem: Environmental > Aquatic > Freshwater > Lake... | reverse complement strand
CCAGCATTCACAACAGGGAGTGCATTTACAGTAACGATAACGATATCAGTACTTGTACAACCTTCAACATTCGTTACAGAATAAGTAAATGTATGCACACCAGCAGGTGGTGTAAACGCAGTTCCATTCGTTACAGAAACTGGACCGGTCCAAGTACCACCAGCAACGGTTCCGCTTAATATTACTGATGTTCCAACACAAACTGATTGATCAACGCCAGCATTAACTGTAGGAAGAGCATTAACTGTAACGACAACTATGTCAGTATTAGTACAACCAAATCCATTCGTTACAGAATAAGTAAATGTATGCACGCCAGCAGGTGGCGTGAATGCAGTACCATTCGTTACAGCAACTGGACCAGACCAAGTACCGCCAGAAACAGTTCCGTTTAAAGTTACAGCAGTTCCAGCACAAACAGTTTGATCTGCACCAGCATTAACTGCAGGTAATGCATTAACAGTAACAGTAACTAAAGAACGTGCAGCACTTTCACAAATACCATTGACACCTGCAGCGTAGAAGTTATAAACTCCTGGCGTATTAGTGTTTGGCAAAACTAAAGTTCCAACAGTTTCAAAAGGTGTTCCTGAGCCTAAAGATGCACCTCCTGTTGGAGCAGCATAGTATGCAACAGATGGAGCAGGGGTATACGTGTAGTTAATCACCATAGAAGCAACATTTGCTCCGATTGGGAAAGTTGCTTCAGACCCTGCATTGTCATTGTATTGATCGAAATAATGCAAGTTAACAACTCCACCTGTAATTGAAACTGACGCCGGGGACAATGCTAATGTATAGTTAAAGTTACCCGCTGAATTTAAAGCACCAGCACCAACAGCGTACGGAGAAGATACTGCTCCATTGAAACCGAAGTTAACATCACTTCTCCAGGAACCACCAGTTGCAGTGATGTTATTAAATGTGAAATTCACACCTGTAATAACAGCATTTGCAGGTAAAGCAGGCATAGTTGCAGAACTAATAATGTTAGGATCAACCGCAACAGTTCCGACAATGTTATTACTCACTTCGGTTGGTTGTGCTAACAAAGCAAAGGGCAAAGTAACAGTACCTGTTGAAACTGGAGTATAAACCAATTGTGCAGAAGGTGTACCTTGACAGATACTCACATTTGTAATACCTACTGGTTGATTAACAGCATTTGGTTGTGTAATAACAATAGTTTGTGAAGCAGCTGTGTATAAGTTTGCGTCACGTGTAACGACTGAATATGTTCCAGGTGTAAGGTTCGTTGGGATTGGCCCAAAAGCACCACTATCAATTGAGTAAGAGAAAGGTGCGGTTCCACATGTAGAACTAGTTAATGAGAAAGAACCATTAGCAGCATTGAAACATGTAACATTAGTTGCTGCTAAAGTTGCTGTAAATGGATTAACTGTTAAGTTAACTGTAGAAACAGCATTACATCCACCATCAACACCATTTACAGTATATACATAAGATCCTGGAGTAGTTGGAGTAGCTATTACAGCGCTTCCGGTTGAAGAAACAAGACCGTTTCCAGTTGTGCTAGACCAAGTATAAGAATATGTTTGTAATGGTGTTGCGTTAAGATTAACAACAGACAAGTTAACTGATTGTCCAATACAAATTGAAGGTAAATCAATTGATGCTTGAATTAAATCAGCAGTTGCCACAGTTATTGTTACAGGAACAAGTGCACTTTCACATCCTGTTGTCATATTTTTTTCACCTACATATAAGGTAGTTGTAACTCCAATAACAGATGTATAAGTTGTTGAAGTACTTGTTTGTAAAAGTGTACCTGCAACAGCAGCATCATACCAAACAAATGTTGGTGTTGGCAAACCAGATGCAGAAACAACAGATGCAGTAGGAATTTGAGCTCCACATTGCGCGCTATTTGTTGTACTCGGTGCAGTTGGTAATGGATTAGCAGTTACTATAACATTTGCAGTAGTTGTACACCCATTTGCTAAAGCACTTAATGTATAAGTTGTTGTTGCATTCAATCCTGTCGCCAACGGATTTGTAATCGTTGCTGAGTTCAAGAATGTTGCAGGTGACCAAGCGTAAGTTATAGTCGGAGCAGCAGGAGGTGTGAATGTGTAAATTGTTCCAGAAGGGAAGTTTGCACCTGAAGCGATGGTAGAATTTTCGACAGTACTACTAACAGTAGACGTATTTACAGGTAATAATGGAGTTACACTTAGAAAGTTTCCAAGTGCGCCAGATAATCCAATTGATGCAGAAGTTGGAGTTAATGCGGTACTTGTATTTCCATAAATAATTTCAACAACCCCCGAAGTTTCATATAATCTTACTTGCATGTCTATTGTTGGGTTGGTAGCAGAACCACCACCACCAATATGTAAACCTGTCCATTGAACAGTTAACACTTGATTTGGGGAAACTCCAGTAGAAGAATAAACTACCGTTGCACCAGTTGCATTGTTATCATCCCAAAGTGGTGCGATAACATTTGCAGTGCCAGCAAGGTTATTTGTAAATGCATTAGTTGTAGTTGTTTGACTAAGTACCAAGTACCCATTTGAATTTACACTAAACACAGTATGAGCTGACCCATTATAGTTAAATGTAAAACCAATAGGTAAATTTCCTTCTCCTGTATCATCACCATTAACTAAAGCCGCAGTTGTGCCTGTGATTGCAGAATAAGTTCCTGCAGAACCGGCGAAACTATATGCAGATACAGCTTGGTTATAGGCTATTGTCGCCGTGCTTGCCAATTGAGAATTACCAATATTACAAACCGCAGCAGGAGTAGCACTTACGCCTGATAAAACAGGAGCGTTACTCACCGAAATTGCAACTGTAGTGCTACCAATACACCCATTTCCGTCAATACCTGTAACAGAATATGTTGTGCTTGCAGTTGGTGATGCAGCTACGGCAGCGCCAATATTTGCAGATAAACCTGTTGAAGGCGTCCAAGCATATGTTGATGCACCGCTTGCCGTTAAAGCTACCGCAGTTCCTGGATTACAATATGTTGCAGAACTTGGAGTTACAGCAACAGTAGGGTTAGCGTTAACGTTCACCGTAAATCCTGGAGTGGATGCCGATAATCCGCCATTTGCGCATGTTACGGTTACAACATAATAAGTTGTAGCTGCTAATGCCCCAGTATTTTGAGTTAAATTGCTTCCTAAAGTTGTTGTGTAAGGCCCGCCAAGCGTCGTTGAACTTGCCCACTGGAAAGATAATCCAGCTTCAGCAGGCACACCATTCGATGTTAGAACAACAGAGCCTCCTTGACAAATTGTACTAGTTCCAGAGATAGTTCCTGCTGTTGGAGTTCCGGAGCAAGCTAATGGAGCAGTTACTTCGTCAGCTCCCATGTCAGGAAAAGTAGTAGCTCCATCCGGACGGGTATTACCATCAATATCTGTTGTTACACCAACTAGACCTGCCGCACCTTTTTGTTCGACATTAGTCAATTGAGGAGAAATTGTTGATAAGTGAAGATCGGTTGTACTGATGAATGGTGCAGCATTAGACGATGCAAAAGATGCATTATCATTAGTTGCAGCAGCGCTTAAAGTATTTGTGTAATTTCTAAAATTTAAAATACCTGTTGATACAGCAGGATTAAAGTCTGCAGCCGCATACAATCCTACGCCAATTGCTGTTACAGGTGAAGTATAAGTTGCACCGCAATGAGCAATTCCATTAACTCCTGCTACTGATCCAGTGTAATAAGCATTATTGTTTAATGTTAGGTTCAAAGCAGAAGTTGCCGCGTTAGGAAGATAAACGCAAACACTTGCAGTTGACCCTGATCCACCGCCCAATGTATTCGTAAAAATATTGTTTCTAACGTCACAACCTGTGATAGTTGTAGAAGTAATTGCAAACGCAGCAGCAAGGTGAGTTGTTGTCGGGGTGCCAATTCTTGCCCCGAATAAATTAACAGAGTTGTGGTAGATCTTGTGATTAGTTCCAGCCGCAATTCGAATTCCAAAAACTCCAAAGGTTGTTGAAAAGGCGAAACCACCAGATATGTCATTTTTTACATCACTTATGAAATTATTTCTAATGATTGCACCAATTCCACCAACAAAGTTGATACCATAAGTCCCATAGGTCGTTGGTGATCTTGAAAATTTGTTCGACACACTATTATTTTCGATGACTGCGTTTGTTCCATTAGATGAAATATCCCCAATGGCAAGCGCACCTGAGCTAGTTCCAATAAAACCTTCAATATTTCTTATAGTATTACCGGAAATTAATGCAGCAGTAAAACCTTGAGCAGTAATACCAGTTCTGTAAACAGTTGTGGTAGAACCTGCTGTTGCGGCACCGATTAGATTATTAGAGATAGTCAAGTTGTTGATAACAGTGATTGATGACGCTTGAACTGAAATTCCTCTTGCACATCCATTAACTTGATTATTGGTAATAATTAAGTTATTCATTGTTGCTCCAGCAGCTACAGTAGTGCTAACAGATGTAATTGCTAAAGGAGTTGCAGTAACAGATGCAGGTGCGGTCGAACCAAATGAACCGATATAAATACCATTTGTAGTAGCTTCTGAGCCCGAAGTAGATGTAGCAGTAGAAACATTACGATCGGTTGCACTTCCTGTTATTATTAAATTAGAAATAGTATTATTGTCTGCTGAGGTAATAATTGTAGCGAAAGCAGCAATACGCACAACTGAAGTGTAACCCGTTGTGCTCACAGCAGTATTTCTTACTTCAAGATTTCTATTAATACCCGAAGTATTTGGGTTGTCACCATTAATTGTAACATTATCCGCTCCGTTTAATTCGATTACTCCTTTGCCACCAAGTGTAGCTCCAGAAATCACAACACCATCAGCACTAGGCGAAATTATTATTGCTGTATAAGAGGCTAATCCTGCTCCTGAGCCATTAAGGACAGCCGATGCTGTTTCGGTAGTATTTGCCGAAATGCCAATCGCAATATTTCCTTGATGCGTTCCAGTATTAATAGCGTCGAATGCGCCTTTAAGCGTAGTATATGTCCCTGCTGGAGTCCCTGCTGTTGCGGCAACATCTACTTGAGCATATGAATTATTAAAACTTACAATAAAAAGAAATACATAAAGCATTCTTTTCAAAATTGATTGGGGTTTAAAAATTTTCATTTGTTTACAAAATTTAATTTAACTTAATTGAACCGTAAAATTCGTTTAATTTTAGCTTAAAACAAAAGTTAATACAAAAATGTTTTGAAACCATGTCTGTGATTAGCGCGAGAAGGATTACTAAAAGGATTTAGCATTTTCTGTTTTTTATGAAAATTTTGAATAAAAAAACATAAATAGGAGATTATTTGTATTTTTTACTACATTCGTTCATGCAAAAATTACTTTTTACACTGTTTATTTTTCTGTTCAATCAGATTGCTTTTTCCCAGGGATTCCAAGTTAATTTCCAAGGTCAAAAGCAACAAGGAATGGGTGGAGCTGGAACAGCTTTGCCAATTGACGGCGCTTCATTGTTTTTTAACCCAGGAAGCACTTCTTTTTTAAGGGAAAACTCAGTCAATCTTGCAATGACCCCAACATTTGCTCGAACCCTTTTTGTAGATGAAAATACCAATGAATCAGCTAGAACAAACTCACCAATGGGAACGCCGTTTGCTGCGTATGCAGTTTATCGTAAATCAGCTGAAAGCAAATTATTTTTTGGATTGGCGGCATACACTCCTTTTGGAAGCACTGTTCAATGGGAAGATGAATGGATGGGAAGATTTGCACTAACGCGTTTGGAATTAAAATCACTATTTATTCAACCAACAATAAGTTATAAAATCACAGATAAAATTGGATTGGGAGCCGGTTTCGTTTATTGTACAGGAAATGTTAACCTTCAAAAAGACATCCCCGTGATGGATGCCAGTGGAACTTATGGGTATGCAGAATTAGCAGGAAAGGCAAATGGATTTGGAGTGAATGCTGGAATTTTTGTTCAGGCAACAGAGAAAATAGGGGTTGGTCTAACCTATCGTTCACAAGTGAACATGTCCGTTGCGAAAGGGCAAGCAACGTTTGTTGTCCCCTCTTCTTTAGAAGCGAATTTCCCAAATGGAAGCTTTTCTTCTTCTTTACCCTTGCCGCAAGTAATAACATTGGGCTTTTCTTATAAGCCTACAGTTAAATTGTCACTTGCTTTGGACGTAAATTACGTTGGTTGGAAAGCATATGATACATTGGCTTTTGACTATGAAACGAATACAAGTTCTTTGTTTGATACTAAATCAGTTAGAAATTATGAAAATATCTTCGCTTTTCGTGGAGGAGCAAATTATGATTTTACAGATAAAATTGCTGCGCGAATAGGAGTGGCTTACGGCATTTCACCTGTGCAAAACGGTTATGTAACCCCAGAAACTCCGGACGCAAATCGGATCAATTATACTGCCGGGTTAAGTTATAAGCTTGGGAAACATTTTGCCCTTGATGCTTCAGTTTTCTTTACCCATTTGAAAAGAACAGATACAAATATCGAAACGAATTTAAGTGGAACCTTCACAACAAATGTTGTTGCGCCTGGTTTAGCAATAATTTATAGATTTTAAGATGAAATTTAAAAAGACGAAACGTTTAATACTAGGCTTAGGAATCTTAAGTTTAACTTTTTCATGTAAGCCAAAAGAAACAGCAATTGAAGTTTCTGCTGGGGAAGTTGACGCAACTCGTTTTGTTTCAATTGGCGGCTTAGCGACAAGTGGATTTATGGATGATGCTCTTTACGCAGAAGGACAAGAGAATTCGCTCGGAGCAATACTTTCAGAACAGTTCAAATTAATTGGAGGGGGAGATTTTAAGCAACCTTTGATGCCAAACAGTTCGGTTGGATGGAGTAAAAATGGTTTGTCGCGATTACTTTTAGGCTACAAAACAGATTGCTTGGGCGTAACAAGTTTGTCTCCTGTTCGAATAGCAAGTCAAGGCGATTTAACTGGTTTTGGCAATTATGTTTACAGTTCAAGCAATGAATTCAACAATTTCGGAATACCTTTTATAAAAACCACTGAGTTTTCAACTCCCGGTATTGGAAATCCGTCTAATGGTCCTGGTCTGTTTAATCCTTTTTTCACTCGGATGGCTTCCAATCCAATAAACGGAACCATAAAAGGAGATATATTAGCTAAAAACCCTACATTTTTCACACTGTTTACAGGAATGGATGAGGTGTTGGAATATGCAAAAAGTGGTGCAAGTACCGGAAATTTGACACCTGTAAATGGTGCTGTTGGTATTGGATTTGATGGAAGTATTACTGATTTGCTGATTGACCTAACTGTAAATGGTGCACGAGGCGCAATCTCTAATGTTCCTGATATAACTGATTTTCCATATTTCACAACAATTCCATTTGACGGATTAAACTTAGATGCCGATAATGCTTTAACGTTGAATGAAATTTATAACCCACTTGGAATTTATTTCCAAGTTGGGAAAAATGCTTTTGTTATACAAGACCCAACGGCTGGAGCTTTTGGGGTGAGACAAATGGTAGAAGGAGAGTTAATATTATTGAGTGTTCCTTTAGATTCAATGAAGTGTAATAAAATGGGCTCTGTGTTTCCGTTTAGAAATGAATTTATTCTTACAAACCCAGAATTAACAGTAATAAGAAGTACAATCAATGGATTTAATGCGGTTTTGTCATCAGCTGCAACCAATTATAACTTGGCCTATGTTGATTCATATTCTTTCTTCAAGCAACTTAAAACGGGAATAGTTTATAATGGAATTTCTATAACTGCAAAATTTGTTTCTGGAGGAGCTTATTCATTGGACGGAATAACGTTGAATCCAAGAGGAAATGCACTTTTAGCGAATGAATTTATTACTTCCATAAATCAAAAATATAAAGCAACCATTCCGAAAGTTGACGCCACAAAATATAGAAGCGTTATTTTTCCATAACTTTAACATCTCAAATCCACAATTATGAAAAAAATAATTACTTTCCTTTCCTTATTTATTTCGGCTCTTGGTATTGCGCAAGAACCTTGTTCTACGGGACGTTATTCAAGTGACGTATATCCAACAACAACATTAACATCAAATATTGTTTATGGACAGAACTTGAATTATGTTGGGACAAATAAAATCTTAAAATTAGATTTCTACGAACCAACAGGAGATACAGCAACTGTTCGTCCTTTAATAATCTGGATACATGGTGGTAGTTTTTTAGGTGGAACAAAAACAGATGCTGACATGGTGGCGTTGTCACAAGCCTTTTCTAAAAAAGGATATGCTTGTGCATCAATCGATTACAGAACAGGATTTTTTCCTATAGATTCAGCTAATTCTGTGAAGGCAGTTATGAGAGCGGTTCAAGACGCTAAGGCTGCATTACGATTTTTCTATAAAGACAGAGCTGATGGGGTTAATACATATAAAATTGATACAAATAATATTTTTATTGGTGGATCTTCTGCCGGAGCGATAACAGCATTGCATTTGACGTATCTGGACAGAACGTGTGAAATTAATGGATATGTGCCAACGGGTAACCTTACAGCGCTTGGTGGACTTGAAGGAAATAGTGGGAATCCCTGCTATTCGTCTAATGTGAATGGCGTAATTAATTTATGTGGAGCTTTAGCGAGTTATGGCTGGTTAGAGGCTGGTAATTTACCTTTGTGTTCAATGCACGGGACAAATGACGGAACAGTAAAGTATAATAGAGGACTTGTGAATCCAGGTGTTCCGTTAATGTATTTAGATGGTAGCCGAATGCTACATGAACAAGCTCAAGCAGTTGGTGTTCAAAGTAATTTTTATACGTTTCACGGTGCGGGTCACGTGCCATATCTTGGAGGAGGGGCATCAGCTGTGGCGTATATGGATACCACAATTAATTTTGTAAGAGATTATCTAATTGATCGATTAGCGTGTACAAATCCTATTTTGCAAGCACCAAATGCTCCTGCTCAAACAGCAACGTTATATCCTTTCACACTTTGTTCTGGAAATGTTTCTGTTGACTTTTGTACTGGAGCAGGTTTATCAGAAGAGTTTTCTAATTTAAATCTTAAAGTATATCCAAATCCATCGTCAAACGATTTGACGATTGAGTGGACGACAGAAACAGAAATGTCTATAGAATTATGCGATTTTTCAGGAAGAAGGTTATATTCTAAAAAAGAATTTGGAAAAAATTGTGTTATAGAACGAAATGGTCTGATTAATGGAATTTACTTATTGAAATTGACCAATAAGTCTGGTGAAATAACAACACAATCTATTATATTTAATTAATGAGATTTCTTATATTTTTACTTATAAACTTCGGAGCCCTCGCATTGGGGGCTCTTTTTATGGGAGAAAGCCCTGCGGATAATGAATGGTATAAAAACCTTAATCAAGCACCTTGGACTCCACCAGGATGGGTGTTTGGATTTGCGTGGAGCTTTATCATGATTACGTTTAGCCTTTATATGTCTCGCGTTTTTGTTGAGTTTAATGGAGTTTTGCTAAGAAAATTGATGGTTCTTTTTTCGTTACAAGTTGTTTTTAATGTAATGTGGAACCCTGTTTTCTTTCATTGGCACTTGAGCTTGTTGGGACTGTTTATTTTGGTGTTTATTATTGTCCTACTCGTTTTTATACACTTGGATTTCTCTGATAAGAAGAAGTTTAACACCCTATTGATCGCCCCTTATTTTCTATGGTTGCTGATAGCCGTTTCTTTAAATTTATATGTTGTAATATTTAATTAAACGAAGCATTTTATGGAATTATCCGTTTTGTTTTTTAAAAGGCAAACCGATATTTTTTGTCGTTATTTTGTTTATTGGCTGAAATAGCGCCACACAATTTTTAGTTGATATTTTTGATGTGTTAATCGATATAGCAGAGAAGCAAAATAACATTGCAATTCGAAAAAAATCCTCACCCGAACAATCAATTGCCAACTTGAAGAACACCAAGAAAGCTTAATTGCTATCTGTGAATTGTTCGGGGCAAACAGACTTGTTTACTTCCACAGAAGACAAACTGTTAAAAATAATCAAAAGAAATACCTATAAAAATAAATATCCCAGTAAACACAGGCTTACTGGGATATAATACTTTAATGCAGTCTTTAATAATCTGTATCGTTTATTTAGGACTCGTTAATCAAATTTCGATTTAACAAAATTCTTTATATGCTTCAGATAAATTGTCAGCAATCATTTGAGCACTTCCACCTTCAATGTGATGACGCTCTAAAAAATGTACTAATTTTCCGTCCTTAAATAAAGCAATAGATGGAGATGAAGCTGGATAAGGTAAAAAATATTTACGTGCTTGAGCAACCGCTTCTCCATCGACACCAGCAAATACAGTTGCTAATGTTACTGGAATTTTATCGTTATTTAAAGAAAGTTTAACTCCTGGGCGCATATTTCCTGCTGCACATCCGCAAACAGAATTTACGACAACCAAAAGACACCCTGTTGAATTGTCAATTGTTTGATCTACTTCTTCAATTGTTGTTAATTGCTGAAAACCAACGTTCGTTAAATCGTCTTTCATTGGTTGCACTAGTTCTTGTGGATACATATGAATCTATTTTTTTGAATTGTAAGTACAAAAATACGTAAAATTGAATAACATATAAGGAAGAAGTAAAAAGGTAAAAGTAATTTGAATTGATCCTTCTTCCTTTTTACTTCTTCCCTTTGTCAATTAAACGTGAAATAGAGATTTCTTTATCCAATGATTTTCCATCTAAAAGGTGTTCAACCATCTCTTTTGCGAGGAGAGGAGCCAACATGTATCCTTTCGCACCTAAGCCATTGAAAATATGAATATTAGAAAAAAAAGGATGCGTTCCAATTAAAGGCCGTCTGTCTAATGTTGTTGGACGTATACCAGCATGTTGGTCAATAATAGTATAAGGTGAATCCGTTAAATAAGTAATATTTTTTTCAATTTCAGCCCTTCCAGTAGCGGTAATGTCCGAATTGTAAGTGTCCCAAACATACGTAGAACCAACCTTGAATTCATTGTTTCCCATGGGTAAAATAAAACATTTTCTATTCAGTGATTCATTGTCCACAATACTATTGGAAGTAATAGTCAAGGTTTCGCCCTGTGTTGGATTAATTGGCATGTTCTGAAACCACGGATTATTTCTCACTTCAACTCCTTCACAAAAAATAATATGATCATATACGTTTCCGTTATAAGTGCTTTGAGCGGGGTCAATGTTCGTATAATTGATAGTGTCCGTTATGAGCGTGTGGTTTTGACGCATCCAATTTTTTGTGGATTCTAAAAAAATCGAAGTAGAAATGTGAGCAGATTTTTTAACACGACCAGAACCAAATTGGTTGAAGGCGGCGTCATAATTATCATCTGATTCAGTTAAAGGAAATATATAATCTTTAAAGTTTTCGGTGTTTTGCCTTTCAATCCATAAAGATCGTTCTTGCTCTGTTGAAAACATGCGGCGAATGGTAATGGGAATAAAAAAAGAAGCATTGCATTCCTGTTCAAATTGTGTATAAAAGCTTTCTAAATAAGGTAAAAACTCGTCAACGCGCCAGGACTTGGTCATTCTTCTAAACACAATAGGATTGATCATTCCAGCGGCAATAATGGAACTTCTATTAACACCACTGTCAATAAGTGTTATGGAATGCCCGCGGTCAATAAAATGCTTGGCAATAGCAATCCCTGAAATGCCAGCACCAATAATTAAAATTTGCTGTTGCTCCATTATTTCGTTAACGCTAAACTGATTATACTGACGCGAATTTCAGGATAATTTTTATGTATTGATCTAACCAACGCCTCTATTGTTGCGCCAGTCGTAATTACATCATCTATAATACCAATGTGTTTTGGTTCAGCTTTCTTTTTTCTAATAACAAAATTATTTACAACATTGTCCCAACGATCAAACCTTCCTCGTTTTGTTTGACTGCTGGTATGTTCCTGTTTTTTCAAAAAGTGATTATCAACTGGAAGGGATAAAATATGTGACAACCCAATAGCAATCTGTTCACTTTGATTGTATCCTCTAACAAATGCTTTTTTTGGGTGAATAGGAACGGGAATTAGTACATCTAAATCTTGAAACTGAGTCATTAATTGCATCTTTTTAGCAATTTCCTTTCCAAATTCAATTCCAACTTGTGGGTTGGATTTATATTTTAATGCAT
>Ga0209190_1002583_pt1 | contig 12157 bp, 5 predicted proteins | sample M_140205_XF_Meta_FD_187315 | JGI IMG/M metagenome (GOLD analysis project Ga0209190, IMG submission 187315) | Freshwater microbial communities from Lake Montjoie, Canada to study carbon cycling - M_140205_XF_MetaG (SPAdes) (version 2) | ecosystem: Environmental > Aquatic > Freshwater > Lake... | reverse complement strand
TCATGCGTAAATTAAGTAAGAAATGCTTATTTATTAAGTTTGAAAACTTCGCCAGTAATCCTCAAAGAGAAATGGAACGAGTATACGAGTATCTTGGATTACCATTTTATCAACACGACTTTAATAATGTAGAACAAAAAACTTTTGAAGATGATCGTATGCACATTCCTTTTGGTGACCATACAATTCAAAAAGTAATCAAACCAGTACCTAACGACTATATAGATATTCTTGGAAAACAGAACTGCGATAACATATATAACAAGTTTTCTTGGTTCTATAAAGCTTTTAGTTACGATTATTAATTTCCATAAATAAAAAAATAGTGTAAAATTAAATACAAATATGAGCGATCCAATATTTCCAATTATCAATCTACCAAGTGCTGTAGAAATTCAACAAGCTGCCAATACCAGCCAAATCGAAATCCTTCAAACCACAGACGACCCAATCGGTAAGACTGTAAAAAGTTTGGTAAAGATATCCACGACTCCTTATGCTCACAACTGGTATACAGTATGGTCTGGAGACACATATGATCAAGCTGCTCAATGGACTGATAGTCAATTGTCTGCCGCCATTGTTACTCTAGTAATGGCTGAATATCCTCCTGCTTTAACACGATAATAACTGTAGAAAATAACACTAAAAAAACATAAAATACCTCAAGGACATATTGTTCTTGAGGTTTTTTTATGGCTGAAAAAAAGAAAGTATTAATCGCAACTCCATCTTACGACGGTAAACTGGATGTTTATTATATCGACTCACTTCTAAACACTTTATCATTAGCTGAAAAGAATAATGTAGAAGTATATCCATTGTTTATTTGTTACGACTCTCTTATTCAACGTGCGCGAAATGATTTGTTTAAACTTGCTTATAATAATGATATTGATAATTTGTTTTTCATTGATGGTGATGTAGGATGGAATCCTCAAGATTTTTACAAGTTGGTAAAAAGCGACAAAGATATTATCGGCGGATCTTATAGAAAAAAGACTGACAACGAAGAACTTTACGTTGTGAAAGCTCTTGATAAAGATAATTCTAAATTAAATTTGAGCGTTGATAAAGACGGCATTCTTGAAGTGGCGGGTTTAGGTTGTGGATTTATGAAGATTTCTCGCAAAGCTATGAACGCTTTGTGGGACGTTTCAAAATCGTATACCTCAGAAAAAGGTGATGCACGAATGGTATTTGAAGTTGTTTGCGAAGACGGCGATCTTATCAGCGAAGATATTTACATGTGCAAGAAGTGGCGCAATCTTGGCAATAGTGTTTATCTCGATACCAACATCACATGTTCGCACACAGGCGCGAAAACGTTCGTAGGAGACGTTGGTAAATGGATAAATTCTTTTCGTAATCGAGGAGAATTAAACGCACAACCGACAACCGATCTGTCCAAATATTTCGTAAAGAATAATGATGAAGATGATTTTAAAGTTCTTGTATGACAGATATTTACGCAGACATTATTTTATTTGATAGCATAGGATCTCCATACGATGGAAATACCATGCACAAATGTGGAATGGGCGGCAGCGAGTTTCAAGCCATTTTACTTCTTGAAGAGTTATCTAAAGAAGGATATAAAGTTATATGCCTAAACAATTCTAATAAAGAATCTTTTGTAAATGGAGTATTGTATGCGCCAAATAAGTTGGTTGATAGTTATAAATTCAAGTGTAAGAATTTAATAATCCACAGATATAGCGAAATTCCTAAAATCGCTCACAAAAAAGCATTCATGTGGGCAACCGATTTGAATGGCGTTCACAATTTAAAATTCTATAAACTATTTGAAGAGAAGAAATTAACTTTAATTACACTTAGTAATTTTCATAACGATTTGTTTCCAAAGTCTTGGGACAAGCATGTAATTTATTTCATGATACCTGATTGGGTATATGAGTATTCTATACCAGAGAATAAGAAAGATTATATATATGCCAGTAGTCTAATGAAAGGGTATAGTTCTACATTACCATTGTGGAAATATTTAAAAAACGAAAGAATTCTTACTAACTCTGATGTATTAAATGTTTGTTTGCCGGGATATGACAATCCGACCCAAGACATAAGCGACAAAGATTATGGAATCAATTATCTTGGAACTTTGAAGTTCAAAGAAGTTATAGAACTGATGGCAAAATGTCGCGGTATGTTTTATGTCAATACTATGCCTGAGACTTTTGGCATAAGCGTTGTATTAGCGGATATATTAAAGACAACCCCATTTGTTTATGGTATAAACGGTCTAGGAAGTTTATCTGAATTAATAAATAATAAAAACCTCACCACCGACATGCAAGAATACATTAATATGTTTAAAAATTATTCAAGCTTAAACAACACGCCGCGAAACTTCCGTCCAAAGATGGTTATTAAATGGTGGAAGAAAGTTTTGATTTAAAGTCTGATAAATAATAGACTTTCGGCAATCAATTCGTTCTTATCGTTCATAACTTTTTCGACTGGCATAATATAATCAAATTTTAGATCAAACATTTTGTTTAATATTTGATCTTTATTGCAGCCGCCTTCATTATAATTATTAAAAGACACTTCGGCGATAACAACTTTAGCGTTTTTAAAAGTATTTATACCGCCTTCTATAATATCTAATTCACTACCTTGAGTGTCTATTTTTATAAGATCGTAAATATCTTTCACACAATCATCTAATCTATAAATTGGCAACTCTTCGATGATCAAATTTTGTTCGTTATATGTTTGTGAGTTTTCTTTGTATATAGAATTACCAGAACAAATTGGACTCCATTTTGTTTTATAGAATTTAGTTGTGCCGTTGATTTTGCCAAGCAATTTTATTTGATATTGGTAGTCTAATTTTTGGTATAATTTTTCGCACTCAACATTTCCTTCGAATAATAATATGTTTGCGACAGGCCAGATTTGGCGCATAATATCTGCCGTTTGACAAACACTTGCGCCGATATCTAATATGTTCTTAGGGTAAAACCCTTTATCTCTAAGTAAAAAACAAATTTGAGAATAATAATCGTAAGAATAAGACATTTAAGGTTATCTATTCTCTAGTATACTCACTTTATTTTCTAGTATTTTTACTTTTTGATTTAACTCTTGAACGGCTTTAATAAGTGGCACCATCAAATTGCCTGGAGTAGCTTCTAATTTATCAGGATTATCTTCAGAAACTAAATTTAAATAAGTAACGTTTTCAGACTCTTGCAATGATTTTAATTCTTGTGCAATAAATCCAATTCGTAATGTATCTTCTTTTTTGCTACCATCTCTATTACCATTAGTATACCATTCACGCTTATCCCACTTGAATGTCACTGGACGTAATTTTTCAATAAAATTTAAACCGACATCTACAGGAATTATATCAGCTTTATCTCTAATATCGGATAATGCTGTAATTGTGGTAACTTGACAACGTAATGTAGTTATACTACTGTTTCCTAATGTGATTGTGTTACTTACAGTAGCGCTAGATGTATTAGCGCCATTTCCTAAACACGTATTATTTTTCCCAGTTGTCAATGGAGTCGATCCAGTCGAGCCTGCATTTAAACCTATCAATGTGTTATAATAACCAAATGTTATCTGCTGACCAGTTCCTGATCCTACAGCAGTATTTCCGCCAATGGCAAAAGTATTGCCTGTGGTACATCCGCTTAAAGCGCTGTAACCAAATGCTGTTTGATTACTTACTTTATTATTTCTTAATGCTTGATGACCAAATGCACAATTATTGTTACCAGTATTATTTGAATATAAAGATCTGTAACCAAAAGAATTATTATTAAAACCTAATTTTGCAAACATGGGACCAGCTCCCGTAGAGCCATTGATGGCTGTTGAAGATTCATAACCAAATGCGCTATTATTACCACCACCAGCATTATTTAATAAAGCGCCTTTACCAAAAGCACTATTACTAATACCGCTGATAGTATATTTTAAAGCTTTATAACCAAATGCACTATTACCTTTAGCCGTTGTATTATATTGTAATGATTGATAACCAAATGCGCTATTATATGCACCAGTCGTGTTGCTATTTAAAGCTGTATTACCTACGACTGTATTTGTTATAACGTTTCCAAGACCTGTTCCGACAATCACAGAATTAATAGATAAACTATGAGTAACGTCACTCGTATTGCTATTACCAAGCGCTGTTGAAGAAGTGAATTTGGCTATTGTATTTGTTGTTCCTGAAGCTGAACCTGATCCGCTTGTACCAGAAGAACCGCTGGAACCCGAGGTTCCGTTTGCACCACTAGTTCCACTAGATCCACTAGTTCCACTGCTACCACTACCTCCGCTTGTACCACTAGATCCACTTGTACCACTAGATCCACTTGTACCACTTGATCCGCTTGAACTATAACTCGATATATTAGCGGCAGTTACAATTGCCGTTGTTGTTGCCCCACCATCTGTTGTTCTTAGTGTTGAACCGAAATTAAGAGTTGCCATATTGTTTTATATATTTATTATGTTACTTATTTAATTGTTTCTTTAACTCTGCGAGTTCGGCGGCTAACTCATTTACCGCACTAATCAATACAGAAGTTAATTTTGAATAGTTTACACCTAAAGGACGACTATTTTCATATTCTACTAATTCTGGATATACTTGGGCGACTTCTTCTGCAATCAATCCTAGACTGCGTTTGTTGTCTTTTTTGTAATTGAAAGAGACAGGCGACAGTTTGGCGATTTTGGCGGTTTGACTGGTTAGTTTTTTGACATTTGTTTTGGCGACAACACTTGATGTTTCAATCATTGTTGTACAAGTAATTGTGCCGACGACTTGTAGTGCGGTGCTTGGGCCTGTTGTACCTATACCAACATTACCACTACTATCAACATTTATTCTTCTATTACCTTGACCGTCAGCGATTATAATGTTATTGGCAATTGTGGCACTTAATCCTGTGACGTTTGCGCCGAGGATTGTGTTGTAGTTGCCTGTGGTTATACCACGACCAGTGTTAAATCCAAGTAATGTATTTGTTCTGCCTGTTGTTATATCATAACCACCAGTTTGACCAACTGCTGTATTTTCAATACCAGTTGTATTGTTTTGTAAAGAACTATAACCAAATGAACTATTACTCACACCAATGGTATTATTAGTCAAAGCACTGCGACCTACTGCTGTATTATTAGTACCTGTTGTATTTGCTGTTAATGCGAATACGCCAAATGCACTATTACTTTGACCAAAAGTATTATTTTGTAAAGCTATACTTCCAAATGAAGCGTTATATGCACCCGTTGTATTACTAGTTAAAGCGTTATAACCAACGGCTGTATTATCACTTGTAGTATTATTAAGTAAAGCTTGAAAACCAATGGCTGTATTAGTTGTGCCAACTGTATTATAATATAAAGCTTGATAACCAAAACCTGTATTAGAACTACCTGTAGTATTCTGTCTTAATGCTCTATAACCAAAAGCGCTGTTACCACTACCAATCGTATTATATCTTAAAGCATCAAATCCAAACGCACTATTTTTAGTACCAACTGTATTGCTAGTTAAAGCTCTAGTGCCAAATGCGCTGTGGCTTGTGCCTATCGTATTAGCATTTAATGCTTTATAACCAAACGCACTATTATTATTTGTGGTATTAAATCTTAAAGAACCATAACCAAATGCAGCATTAGCTCCACCTATAATATTATTTCTTAAAGAATAAAGACCAAATGCGCTATTATTAACACCACCTGTATTACTAAACAATGATCTGTATCCAAATGCACTATTAGATCCACCTGTTATATTACTAAATAAAGCGTTTGTACCAAATGCGCTATTTAATTGACCAGTTGTATTACCTAAATAAGATTGATAACCAAAAGCATTATTACCTGTACCAGTTGTATTGCTAGATAATGATCTGTGTCCTACTGCTACATTACCATTAGCAATTGTATTGTTTGATAAAGCATTAACACCTATAGCAATATTAGCGAGACCAGTGGTATTAGCATTTAAAGCGTTTACACCGATTCCTATATTATTTACGCCAGTAGTATTAAGTTGTAATGTTTGATAACCAACGGCGGTATTATTTGTGCCGATTGTATTATTTTGTAAAGCAGCGAAACCAAATGCATTATTTCCTGTACCAGTTGTATTAGCGAATAACGATTTGTAACCGAATGCGTTATTTCCGCTTGTCGTATTATCTCTTAAAGCATAATAACCGAAGGCATTATTATTATTACCAACCGTATTAAATCTTAAAGAAGCAAAACCAACAGCAACGTTATTTTTACCTGTTGTATTAGCTTGTGAAGATGAACGACCAACGGCAGTGTTATTTATACCCGTTGTGTTATCTAATAAAGCATATATACCAAATGCACTATTACTAGATCCAATTGTATTATACTGCAAAGCCCCTCTTCCTACAGCAGTATTTAATCCGCCTGTTGTGTTATTTCTTAAAGCGTTATATCCAAAAGCACTATTGTTATTTGTGGTATTTGCTTGTAAAGAACCATAACCAACTGCTGTATTATTTTGTCCAATTACATTTAAATTCAAACTACCTTGTCCAACGGCTGTATTATTACTACCTGTTGTATTAGAGTATAAAGATTGAAAACCTAATGATGTATTTGATATGCCAATCGTATTACTAAATTGAGATTGATAACCTATAGCAGTATTATTTGCGCCTGTTGTATTTGCAGTTAATGCAACATGACCTACAGCAACATTTCCACTAGCAATTGTGTTTGCTTGCAGTGCGCCGACTCCTATTGCAATATTATTATTTCCTGTTGTATTGTATAATAATGCCCAACGACCCATCGCTGTATTACCAGTACCAACTGTATTAGTATATAACGCTTGTAAACCAATAGCAGTATTATCTGTTCCAGTTGTATTACCTGCTAGAGTTTGAACACCAATTGCAGTATTGTTTGTGCCTATTGTATTATTATACAACGCCAAATATCCAAATGCACTGTTGTTACTTGTTGTAGAATTTTGTAAACTTCCTAGACCTACAGCAGTATTATTATTACCAGCTTGATTTGTTAATAAGGAATTAACACCAATTGCAACGTTATTTATACCACTTCTATTATTTAGTGCAGCTGCATAACCAAATGCGGTATTTGATGAACCTGTTGTATTATATAATAAAACTTGTAATCCAAATCCAGAGTTTTTAATTCCTGTTGTATTACTATATAAAGCTTTATAACCAAACGCACTATTATTGTTTGTGGTATTACTATATAGAGCTTGATGACCCACTGCCACATTACCAATACCATTTACATTTAATCTTAATGTTTCGTTACCAAAACCTGTGTTATTTTGTCCGCCAACTGTAGAATACATTGACAAATAACCAAAAGCATTATTATTAATACCTGTTGTATTAACAACTAATGCTTGCATACCAATTGCTGTATTTCTGTTACCTGTAGTATTTTCTCTAAGAGCTTGAACACCTACTGCAACATTATTAGAACCAATAGTATTAAGCTTTAATGAATCAGAACCAACCGATGTATTAGTACTACCCGTAGTATTATTATACAAACTATTTAATCCTATAGCTGTATTATTTGCACCAATTGTATTGGCTTGTAACGCTCTACTACCTACTGCTGTATTATAACCGCCTGTAGTATTACTATACAACGTATCATTGCCAAGTGATACGTTATAACTTCCAAATGTATTATTAAATTGTGACCAAGCACCAACTGCTGTGTTTCTATTACCAGTGGTATTTAGTTGTAATGATCTAAATCCAAGTGCGGTACTATAAACACCAAATGTATTAGCATATAGTGTTGAATGACCAAATGCGGTAACACCAAGTCCTGTGGTATTGCTATATAATGATTTGTAACCAAAAGCATTGTTACTATCAGTAGTATTACTATATAGAGCTAAATAACCAAATGCATTATTGTTTCTGCCAACTGTATTGGTATATAGAGTTTTAAAACCAACAACCGTATTATATAAACCGGTTGTATTACTATACATACTGGTAGAACCTACTGCTGTATTATATGAACCTGTAGTATTGGCTTGTAAAGCATCTCTTCCAACTGCTACGTTTTGCGAACCAATGGTATTACTAAATAATGCCCTGTACCCAAATGCATTATTATTATTCGTGGTATTGCTATATAAAGCACTATGACCAACCGCTGTATTAGCGCTACCAATTATATTGTTATATAAAGAAGAATTACCAACGGCGACATTAAATCCACCTGTTGTATTATTAAATAATGATAAATAACCTACTGCAATATTATTCGCTCCAATTGTATTAGTATTTAAAGATTGGACACCAACTGCTACGTTATTATCACCAGTAGTATTCGATTGCAAAGCACTTCTGCCTACAGCAACATTTTGTATACCTATTGTATTAGTATATAATGCTCTGTACCCAAATGCACTGTTAACTCCACCCGTTGTATTATTAGCTAAAGCTTGATAACCAAAAGCGGCATTACGAGCGCCACTAGTATTAAACACTAAAGCTTGATGACCAAATGCACTGTTAGCGTAACCTGTTGTATTTCTTTCTAAAGCACTAGTACCTAATGCACTGTTTCCATTACCTGTAGTATTAAGATTTAGTGCTTGATAACCAACTGCGGTATTATATAAACCAATTGTATTAGATAGTAAAGATGAAAAACCAACAGCAGTATTGTATGTACCAGTTGTATTTGCTGTTAATGCTTTATAACCAAATGCACTGTTATTATTTGTCGTATTGCTGTAAAGAGCTTGATAACCAACTGATGTATTATTTGATCCAGCAGAATTAGATCTTAAAGCTTCTCTACCAAATGCGCTATTGTTTCCACCATTGTTATTATTTCTTAAAGCGTACAAACCAAACGCACTATTATTTTGTCCAACTGTATTAGTTGTTAACGAACTAAAACCAAATGCACTGTTATTGTTGCCTGTTGTATTATTAGTTAATGCAAGATTACCGAATGAAGCGTTGCTTGTGCCAATTGTATTGGCGTACAAAGCTTTATAACCAAACGCACTGTTATTGTCTGTGATATTATTTTGTAAAGCTAGATAACCAAATGCACTATTGTTACTACCAGTTATGTTGTTAAATAAAGATCTATAACCAAATGCACTATTATACCTTCCAACTGTATTATAAATTAACGATTGAAAACCAAACGCACTATTATTTACGCCTGTAGTATTTCCTTGTAAAGATTGATGTCCAAATGCACTGTTAGATGTACCTATTGTATTGTTTCTTAAAGCATAATAACCGAAGGCATTATTATTATTTCCAGTAGTATTACTAAGTAACGCATTAAAACCTAATGCATTATTTCTTATGCCTATTGTATTACTTACTAAAGCGCTAGAACCAACTGCGACATTGTATGTACCAGTTGTATTAACTCTTAAAGCTTGATAACCAAAAGCACTATTATTACTTGTCGTGTTAGAATATAAAGATCTATAACCAACAGCAGTATTGTTAATTCCATTAATACTATAAAATGAAGATTCAAAACCAATAGCTACATTTGAAGTGCCAACTGAATTGTAAAGTAAAGCATTATGACCAAATGCACTGTTATATTTACCCGTGGTATTACCAATTAACGATTGATGTCCAACAGCAACATTAGCATATCCAAACGTATTGTCTCTCAAAGATCTATTACCAATAGCTATATTATAATCACCAGTAGTATTGTTTCTTAAAGCGTTTAAACCGAAAGCATTATTATTTGTACCTATTGTATTTGATCTTAAAGCATAATAACCAAATCCACTATTGCCAATACCCGTCGTATTAAATTGTAAAACACCATAACCAAATGCACTGTTTTTAGAACCAATTGTATTAGCATATAATGTACCATTACCAACGCTAACATTATAACTGCCAGTTGTATTTGCTTGTAATGATACGTAACCAACGGCTGTATTTCCTATGCCTGTAGTATTTGCAAATAAAGCTTTATAACCAAATGCGCTGTTATTATTTGTAGTGTTACTAAATAACGCTCTATAACCAAATGCACTATTCTTAGAACCAACAATGTTAGCATTTAAAGCGCTATAACCAAATGCACTGTTAAATTTACCCGTTGTATTACTTAATAATGAATAAAAACCAAAAGCGCTATTACCTGCACCAGTTGTATTTGCTCTTAAAGCGTGATAACCAAACGCGCTATTATAATTAGCAATGGTATTATTAAGCAAAGCGCTAAAGCCAACAGCTGTATTACCCGTACCATTATTATTTCTTAGAGCGTAACGACCAAAAGCACTATTATTACTACCAACTGTATTACTAAATAAAGATCTGTAACCAAAAGCGCTATTATTAATACCAACTGTATTACTATATAAAGAGCTATAACCAAATGCAGCGTTATTGCTACCAGTGGTATTTGAATACATTGATGTACGACCAACAGCAGTATTGTATTTACCAAATGTGTTAGACAATAAAACAGAATAACCAACAGCCGTGTTATAACTACCTGTGGTATTATTTATTAAAGCGTATGTACCAAATGCACTATTTTGAGCGCCTATTGTATTATTATATAAAGACTGTAATCCGACTGCGGTATTATAATTACCCGTGGTATTACTATAAAGAACTTGATGACCCATTGCGGTATTATTAATACCAATCGTATTGTTATATAAAGCATTATAACCGAAAGCGTTATTATTAGCACCAGTTGTATTAAGATATAATGCTCTAGCACCTAAAGCATTATTAGATCCACCAATTGTATTATTTATTAATGATTGATAACCAACTGAGGTATTAGAACCACCTGTAGTATTTGATGCTAAAGCTTGTTGACCAATAGCAGTATTTCTTATACCTATAGTATTAATATATAAAGCTTGATAACCGAATGCGCTATTTGAAGAACCAATTGTATTACTATTTAATGCTCTATATCCAAACGCGCTATTATTATTTCCGCTAACATTTGATCTTAATGTATAAAAACCAAATGCATTATTATAATTACCAACTGTATTTGAAGCTAAAGCATTATTACCTACAGCGGTATTTCTTAAGCCTATAGTATTAGAATTCATCGCAACTGTACCAATTGCTGTATTCTCTGCGCCTGTAGTGTTATTATACATAGAACCATAACCTACAGCCGTATTACCACTTCCAATTGTATTCAAACTTAAACAAGCACTACCTACAGCCGTATTATTTATTGCTGTAGTATTACTAAATAATGCATAAAAACCAAAAGAGCTATTATTAATACCAATAGTATTTGAATATAAAGAGTTTAGACCAAAGGCGCTATTATTAGCACCTGTAGTATTGTTAACTAACGATTGATAACCAAATGCACTATTTTTTGCGCCAATTGTATTATTTTGTAGTGCGCTTCTACCTACAGCAGTATTAGAATTGCCGGTTGTATTATAATACAAAGAATTTAGACCTACAGCAGTATTATTAACACCTATTGTATTATTAAATAACGATCTATAACCAAATGCGCTATTACTTGCACCTGTCGTATTTGCATTTAATGCACCATTTCCAACAACAGTATTACTAATAACATTACCAGCACCTCTTCCAACAATAACGCTATTAATAGACAAACTATGTACAACATCTGTAGTATTACTATCGCCAATTGTACTAGAACTGGTAAATTTAACAATTGTATTCGTAGTACCACTCACAGATACACTAGTACCACTAGTACCACTTGATCCAGCACTACCGGCTGTACCACTTGTACCACTTGATCCACTACTTCCGCCAGTACCGCTTGATCCACTAGTACCGCTTGATCCACTACTTCCGCCAGTACCGCTTGATCCACTACTTCCACTAGTACCGCTTGATCCACTACTTCCGCCAGTACCACTTGATCCACTACTTCCGCCAGTACCACTTGATCCACTACTTCCACTAGTACCACTTGATCCACTACTTCCGCCAGTACCACTTGATCCACTACTTCCGCCAGTACCACTTGATCCACTACTTCCGCTAGTACCACTTGATCCACTACTTCCGCCAGTACCACTTGATCCACTACTTCCGCCAGTACCACTTGATCCACTACTTCCGCCAGTACCACTTGATCCACT
>Ga0209190_1002582_pt1 | contig 12158 bp, 8 predicted proteins | sample M_140205_XF_Meta_FD_187315 | JGI IMG/M metagenome (GOLD analysis project Ga0209190, IMG submission 187315) | Freshwater microbial communities from Lake Montjoie, Canada to study carbon cycling - M_140205_XF_MetaG (SPAdes) (version 2) | ecosystem: Environmental > Aquatic > Freshwater > Lake... | reverse complement strand
AAAGTATAATTATGCGGATTTAAGTATTATGAAAGGTAAATATTTGACTACGATATATAAAAAAGCAAAGATAAAAAATGCGGAAAAGATAAATAAGACATTGTTTTATAATCAAATATCTATAATAATTAATAATAATGGAAATAATGTAAATGTTAAATTATTTGGAAATGGTAGTTTGCATTTGACAGGGTGTAAATATATAGATGAAGGAGCAATTGTAACGCGAAAAATTTATGAGAAATTAAATAGTATTCGAAGTAAAAAGGATATAATTCTTATTACAAAAGATTTGAATAATGTTTTGGTTGACAAAGATAATTTGGTATATTCTTATTCACCTCATCAAATTATTGGATATCGTAAAGATCTTGAATCTAAGAGATATACTATTAACAAAAAGGAATTCCTTATTGATAACAAGACAAATATGTTTATAACTGAAAAAATGGAAACTCAAAGACGTAAATTTATTCATAATTTAAATGGAGAATTTATTGGATATTCTAAAATTGAATTGATGAAAAATCGTAACAAATTTTATAAAAACAATAACAATATCTATTTTGATACTGAAAATGGTTTGATTTATCATAATAATGATACAATTATAGGAAAAATTACATATACTGTAGATAGTAGTAAACTAACAGATGTATCACAAACACCTGAAATTTTTGAAATAGATTATGATTGTAATCCATTTGTTGAACACAGTTATACTGTAACACCACATGAGACATTTGACCTGAATGTTAATTGTATGAATGTATATTTTAATATTGATTACAAAATTAATAGACAACGTTTTTACGAACGTTTAATTGATATGAATTATATTTGCAAGTATAAACCGGAATCGTATTCTGGTATCAAATTAATTTACAAAATTCCATTACAACAAACTGGTAAATTTGGGTTTTGTGAATGTACAAATAAATGTACTTGTATAAATATAACATTTTTAATTTTTCAAAGTGGAAATGTTATTGGTACTGGTTTTAAATCAGATGAGCAAATAAAACTTGCAACAGATAATTTTTTTGAATTATGTAATAGTGTTAAAACAAATATTAAAAAAAGATTGTTTGTATAAAACAAATATTAAAAACAATATTAATGCCGTAATCCGGTCCCAAGCCCTACGCGGGATCCGTCATACTATATAAACCATACTATATAAACCATACTATATAAACCCATCTAATTTAACAATGTCATAATTTAACAATGTCATAATTTAACAATGTCATAATTTAACAATGTCATAATTTAACAATGTCATAATTTATATGTAAATTGTATATATAAATTGTAAATTGTAAAAAGTTTATTTCTTGACAAAATGTAAGCGATGACATTAGGAATTAACGTAATTAATAAATCTTTAAATATTTCTATTAATGATAATGGTAAAGGTTATGGTGTTTTAATAGATGATACCATACAAGAAATAAAGGATAAAATTTTTGTAAATACACATGATTTTTATAACGAGACATTGGCTTACTACCCTAATCTTGTAAAAGTAGAAATTCGTCAAGACGATGACACATTTAAATCGATTAGTGATAATAATTCTTTAGTGTTTTTTTATGAAATCTTGCCACGTCATCCAGAAATTTATATAACATCTATTTCAAATATAATTGACCAAGATACTTATTTGGAATTTAATCTAGATCCATTTGAGTTGTATAATAAAGTAAAAACAGATGATGATATAATTGTATCTTTATATGAAAAATTAATCATTGACTTTATAGATCTAACAATTGACGATTTATATATCATGATTAAAATGAAATTTTTCAACTTTAATCGTAATTCTTCTAGTTCTATTATTAGTACGGAGGAAAATCAAAATTTAATAAATGAAATACAAGCCTTTTTTAATAAAGTAAGGTCATCATATAATACTTCTACAAAAAATTTAAAAAAAGAAAGTGACAATTTATCTGATTTTTACAAAGGTGTGTATTCTTTAAATTCTACAAAATATTATGAAAATAATGTAGACGGTAAAAGTGCCTTACCAAATTTTAATTATACAAATATAAATTTTGTTATAAAAAATAAAGATTACGAAGGGGGTGTGGAAGGAAAATTTATAAAATTACAACAAATATTTAATTTATTAGAGTTATCTGATAATATTCCGTTAATTGCATTTAATGATAGTCCAAGGCGAGATCCAAAGATTAAAATATACAACAAATTAGTTAATGATTTATCAGAAAATTCAATAAAGTCTTGGATTTTAAATGAAAAGAAAAAGTTGAAACGGGTATCTTATAAAAAAGTACGTGGTTTAATGTTTAAATATATGTGTTTTCAAACAACAAAACCTCAAAATAGTTATATAACTTTAATCATTAATGAAAATGGGTTAATAAATGTTAAAGTAAATTTTGAAGATGAAGATGATCAAAAATCAATTAATAATATTATTGAAACTGTAAGGGATGCTGTAGATGATATAATTGATATTTTAAATAGTTTACACGGTGTATTTTCTAAATCAAGGCGTTTACAAGATACAGATAATTCTAGTATAACGATATCTTCTATTAATTCTATTTTAGAAACATCTGTTAAAATAAAAAAATCAAAGTTTGAAAAAATGTTGACAAGATTTGAGGCATCTAGATTATTTGAATCAAAAGATATTAAAAATGATATGATATCAATGTATTATAAAAGATTTGGAAAACGTAATGTAGATGATGAGAGTGAACGTTTAGGAATTACAGTAAATATACAAGATAATCCATACAAGTTAAATTCTAGTACTATTACGATCTATGGTGGGTATAATATAAATCAATTAAAGGTTATTGTAGATGAAATTTTTGTTTTATCAGAATTATCAGCCAATTTAAAAAGTAATATTTTTGAAGATTCGGATGACGATTCAGATACGGAACAAGTAGTTAAAGAAAGGACTCAAAATGTAAAACTTTTAAGACAACAAGGTGCCAAAACTTCTTCTACAAAATGTCAAAAACAACGTCAACCGATAATAAATAATGATACGGAAATAAAGAATCCAGATATTGTAATGGTATACAAGGGGAATAAATATATGTGTGATAATAATACACATAAATATCCTGGTTTAACATCTGGGGAAATACCTTGTTGTTTTAAAAATCCTGGAAAAGGTTTAGAATATTTAACAAGTAGTAAAATAATGGGTATCAAGGTTCAACCTAGTAATTTTACAATTGATATTAAAGATTCCAATGATAAAACTTTTACTACATATGTTATAAAGGTAACATCTGAATATATAGAAGATTTTGATTTGTCAAAATCTAGATATTTTTATTATGATAATACAAATGAAAATTTCCCATTGGTTCATATACATAATCCAGAATTAGTAAAAACTATTAATACTGATGAAAAAAATAACAAGGATGAAAGTATTTGGCTTGCAGAAGTTCCATTATTACAAATCAAAACTAATCCTAATAAAAATACTTGTTTAAACATTCCTAATTTACACAAAAGAAACAAATACGATTTACATGATCCATGTAAACATCATAAAAAATTCAACACGTTTGGATACAATCCAAATTCTTACCCTTGTTGTTTTGAAAATGCACAAACTGTATATAGAGCTAAAAAAAAAGAACGAGGTACTGTAAAACAACATATCTTGACAACTGATAAATTGTTAGGACACAAAAGATTAGGTATATTGCAACCAGGATTAAATAAGTTGTTAAATGAAATTATAAAAACAGATTCTGAGGAAACCGGTCCCCCTGCATTTTTACGTTGGGGTGTGAACCAAAATGATTTTTCATTTTTAAATTGTATTGTAGAATCAATAAGTGATAATTCGGAATTAAAAATTGATAGCGTATACGAATTGCGAAGAGTCTTGGTAAATTATATAAAACAACATCCAGAAACCTTTTTAAAACTTAATAATGGTAATATAAGTTTAAAATATGGTAGCGTAGATAATTACGTTGATGAAATTAATAGTGAAATATCAATTCATTGGACAGATTTAATTGATTTAGTACAAATAGTTTTATCTTGTAATATATTGATTATTGATATACCATATGTAGAAACATTGTCAAAAATAAAATTTGAGTATGAAGATATGCGCTTAGTATGTAATTTTGATATACATCAAGATCGGACTAAACCATTTTTATTCTTGATTAAAAAACAAAATGCATTTGAAATAATTGTATCTAATTCGGCTACACATTGGAACAGTGAGTTTGAAAAAGTCCAGATAAAAGACAAAGAGACTCCTGTTATAAATTTCTTGTTTAAATATGATGAGGACCCATCTACCACTAAAACACCAATTGTCAACTTCTTTTTAGATTATTATAACTCAAGTTGTGTTAAACAAACTCGATTCCCGGACAAATATCCTTATGATGAATTGTATGATGCAAAATATGTAATCGAAATGTTAAAAGACACTGATGATAATATAATGTATCAAATGAGAAATGAATTTAATAAGATTAACTTTTTGGTAACACGACGTGGTTTTATAGTTCCTGTTAAGGAAACTGGTATTGAAAATAATATAAGAGTATTTTCATTTACTGATTTTATATTAAGGGATAAGGCAATTCATATTGAAAAAATAATACAAGGCCTTGATACATTTAATCAATCTCCAATCCAGCCTAAAATGAAATTATTAGGTATAACAACAAGAAATAATTATTATACAGGTGTCTTGACAAATTTTGGTCAAATAGTCCCAGTTAAAAGATCAGAAATTACTAATAACATTACACTACCAATTTTACCAACAAAATATTATTACGACGTTGATCAATATCTATCTGGTTCCGTAGTAAAGGATAATGAAGCAACAAAATGGAATTCAAACGTAAACGATTATAAACTAAAAATATATGATATTAAAAAACAATTAGGAGAAAATTTGTCTAAAAGAGACGATGTTAAAAATACAATACAAGAAATTAATAAAAACACCGATATGACTCGCTTACAAAAAATAAATGCTATCAAAGTTATATTAAAACAAATTAATCTAAATGCAAATTTAAATGCAATGGAAAATAATTTGGATTTTATATTAGATAATATATCAAATGAAATAATCAATGACAATATTGAAAATTCATTATTAAATAATTTAATAACATCGGATACATTTAATCCAGATGAAATTACAAAGAGATCTACTGAATCCATATGGTTAAATATAGGTGATATTCAAAAATGGTTTAAAAAGTTTTCTGGTAGTAATTAAACAAATTATTCGTTTTTAATTGTAATATTATTTAAAAAGGAATTGTATAATGAAAATGATTGATAAAATTTCAGAACAAGATCTTACAAAATACAATACTTGTGCAAAAATTTGTGGTTTAGTAATCAAAGAAATTTTTTCAAAAATTCTTTCAAGCGAAATGTTGAGTGTAACTAGTTTATGCGAATATGGCGATACTAGAATTAAAGAAGAATGTGATAAAATTTATAAACGAGAAACTGTAAAGGGAAGTGCATTTGCAACTAGTATATCATTAAATGATTGCGTTGGATATTACATTTATGAAGGGGGTAATGAAAAAGATACAAGTGAATATAATACAATAAAATTGGGAGATGTTGTAAAAGTTGAATTAGGTGTAAATATAAGTGGATGTATTGCAAATTTAGGAGAAACAATGGTTTATACAAATGATAAAAGTGAAGAAAATGTTAATAAAAAATATCTTGATTTACTAAATGAATTACAAACGGATGTTCAAAAATTGTTGATACCAGGCAATACCAACGATGATGTAAAAATTATTATAGAAAGTAAATGTACACAAATCGGATGTTTTCCTGTAGAAAATACAACAAGTTATCAGCATTTAGATGGACAATTACAGACCCTTGAATCTAAATATATGATAACGAATTATCAAAAATATTACGATGATGACAATAATTTAGCTGTTTTGCAAAATATTTGTTTTGAATTTGAACAAGGTGATGTTTATACAGTTTCTTTAGTCTTAGTGCCAAATGATATTGAACAAAATGATGAAACTACACATAATTACATTGAAAAACACGATCCTCATATTTATAGATTTAATGATCAATATTATGGATTGCGGTTAAAAATGTCTAGGGATTTTTTTTCTAAAGCAAAGTCCGAACATAATACAAATGCCTTTAATTCATTACCATATAAAAATAATTCTAGACATAGAGTTGGTATAAAAGAATGTTATGAAAATGGAATATTGGAAAATTATCCAGTATTATATACAAAGGATAAATATCCAGTATTTCATAAAAAATTCACAGTTATCGTTGGTGATAATAAATGTGTAACATTAAAATACAATGTGTAACAAATTTAACATTAAAATACAATATGTAATAAATTTAAATTTTTAGTTGTTTTTTTATATTTAATTTCTTGATATGTTATATAAAAGTATGGGTGGTACAACATCAGCAGCTCCTGTAATAAATCCTGTTGTTTTAGAAAATGTATGCACATATAAAAAGGATGAATTTAATACAAAAATAGAAATTCTCAAAGATGCTCACGGATTAATACAGCATTATGCAACCTTATTGTTATCTGAAAAGATGCCAATGAATTTGCCAGAATATAAAAATTATAGTTCTGTAAGTGAAGATCATTTTAATACAAAACGCAAAACTGAAATGGCTGATTTGCAAGCAGCTAATCCAAAAATAAGAAATTATTATGACTTTTACAATGGATTAATTAATTTACAAGTAGAATATGAAAGAAATGATATAACTGAAAATGAACGTCGAAATAAGATTAAAGATGTTTTCAATATAAGTTATATTGTTTTAAAATTGCTAGTTGAAGAATTGTGGGAATCTTGTGATTTACAAAATCCACCTCCACCACCACAACCAGAAAATCCACAACCAGAAGGATATTTTTAAAAAGTATATTAAAATACATTAAAGTATATTAAAATACAAAAATACACAAAACACGATTATTTTCTATGACTAGATTTAAATATATTATATTCTGAATCTATAGAACTCGGTATATAACTATTACTTGTGCGCTTATTACTTGTGCGCTTATTACTTGTGCGCTTATTACTTGTGCGCTTATTACTCGTGCGCTTATTACTTTTGGGCTTATTATATTCTGAATCTATAGAACTTGGTGTAGAACTATCTTTATAGTTTTTTAAAATATCAAAAAAGGAGTCGTAAGAAGTTTCTTGGTTTGAATTATAAGATGATTTATTTGACAAATCATTTGACAAAATACTTGAATTATCGTATTTGTCAAGATCTATATCAGAATAAATATCAGAATAAATATCAGAATAAATATCAGAATTTGTGTCTGAATTAGATCCTGACAACTCCTTTAGAATTCTTAATTTATTTGACAAATCATCTGACAAATTATCTGACAAAATACTTGAATTATCGTATTTGTCAGGATCTATTTCTTGACTTGGGGTACTTAATTCTGACAAATCCTTTATAATTCTTAATTTATTTGATGCTGGTACTCGTACCATTTTATTTTTATCTGTACTAAAAAATTCAAGTTCCCTTTCATTTTTAAATTTAGTATTTAATGTTTTGTATAATAATGGAGTTGAAACATCTGATAAATCATCGTTATATGAATCGTTATATGAATCGTTATATGAATCGTTATATGAATCGTAACTAGATAAAGGTAAGGAAGAAGTTGGTAAGATAACATTACGCCCTTTATCGGTTCTATAAATTTTTGCATTTTTTGTATTTGTATTTGTATTTGTATTTGTACCAGTATAACTTTTGTTTAACCCCAATAATTCGCGAAGTAAATGCTTTGACATCTTAATATATATATAGAAATAAAAAATGAATTTTAATTTGTTATTTAAATTTTTTATGGTGTTTAAGATTTTTAAACAGAAAAAGAAAATATTATCGGAACCTACCTTACCAGTTCAGCCTCATAGTCCCCATCAGCATTTGTATAAACCAATAATATATTATAGCGTTGATAAAAAAGAATACGTTACAGTATATGTACCAGAATATATGAATATTCATACAAATGCTACAACAAATGCTACAACAAATGTTACAACAAATGTTACAACAAATGTTACAACAAATGCTACAACAAAATTTTGTGATGATAAATTACATGAAATATATGATTATTATTTAAATAGCCAAGAACAACTGGAACAACTGGAACAACTGGAAGTAGTAGAAAAAAATATAGGTAAAAATGAAAATGAAATTACAAATAACAATTCGAAAAATTTAGATTATATTACAAATAATTTAGATTACTCTGATACGTACTCTTATATGTACTCTAATACGTACTCTGATACGTACTCTTATATGTACTCTAATACGTACTCTGATACGTACTCTGATATAACGTAGGTAATAAAAATTATTAATTATTAATTTTTAATTTATTTGTATAAAGTAATAATAAATATGTCAAAACCACTTGATGAAAAGCTATATGATAAGATAAAAAAAAAGGCGGATGACAAATTCGATTCAAAAACCGGTATTTATAGATCTAGTTGGATAGTTAAAGAATATAAACGTCTAGGTGGAAAATATATTGGTAAACGTCCATCAATAAAATCTCCTGGATTACGTAGATGGTATAAAGAGAAATGGGTAGATTTAAATAGACCCATTAAAAACAAAAGTGGAAAAGTGATTGGGTACAAATCTTGTGGTAGATCTAGTGTTAAACGATCTGTTAAACGATCTGTTAAACGATCTGTTAAACGATCTGTTAAACGATCTGTTAAACGATCTGTTAAACGATCTGTTAAACGATCAACGGAAAAATACCCCCTGTGTAGACCTAGTAAAAGAGTATCACCTAAAACTCCAAAAACATATAAGCAATTAAAGAAAAGTAGTATAAACAAGGCTAAAAAACAAAAAAGTATAGTGCGTGGATCCAAAAATATAAAATTCGGAGGTAAAAGTCAATATTATGGTAAACGAAGCAGTGTTATGATAAAAATACCTGAATCTGTAAAAAAAGTTGCATTATATTCTTACAAACTTGCAAAATTAGGTTTTAAGGGTGGTCTTGAAACTGGTTGGAAACGAGCTCATCAATTGTCTACGCGAGAATATATACCTGTAGAAGATCTTAAATATATGAGAGCTTGGTTTGCACGACATATAATAACAAGTTATCCAACTTATAAAAAATGGTTTGATAATGGTCGTCCAAAGGGTAAAGAATGGCATAATAAAAGAGGTATTATAGCTTATTTAATTTGGGGAGCCGATCCAGCATTTAAATGGGTAAATTCCGAAAAAAACATCAACTTATTAAATAAACATTTTAATAAAAATTACAAACCTATGAAATTAAAGTGAAATAGTAATGTTTTCTTCTTGTTGATGTAGCAAATTGATCATCAACCTATGAAAGAATGATATATATACAAATCTTCCAAAGATACCAAAGATACCAACAACTCTTAAACATCTAGGAAAATGTAAAAGTTGTTTCATTGTTGGTATCTTGTTGAACTTCTTGTTGTTGAACTTCTTGTTGTGTAATCTGTGGTGTAATTGGTGGTGATTGAGTTGTATTTTTTAGTGTATTAATAATGATGTTTTTTATTTCATTAATAATATCTGGATTGTTAATTAATAATGTATTAATAAATTGTAAATTTTTATCATATGCAAGTTTATTTATTTGTGCTAATAACTGTGGTTTATCATTTAATAACTTTATTGAATTTATCAAGTTACTATTTCCTTCCAATGTTGAAATAATATTTGGCATATTAGGTCGCGAAATTAGCAAGTTTTGTGCTATTTCAAGATCTGTAGAAATTGGTTTGTTAGAAAGGCTATTTTGTAACCCAATAGCTATACTATGTAAAAATCCATTTGCTGGTATTGGCAATAGTGGTAAAATTTCTGATAAAGCAAATAAACCATATCCTAATATAGTTGTAATATATGAACCATCTGACATATTTTTATAATACAATACATTATTTTATGTAAAATAATTAAACACATATCTAGTAAAAAAACTGATTTATTTTTATTATATCATATTAATACAATAGTTGTTATCAAAATGGTACATACAAGATTACAAAAAAGAAAAAACGATGAAATAAATCAAAATGATACCAGTAACTTAAATGACAGTACCGGTAATTTACAAGTCAATAGCGAATTCTCTAATGTAATAATTACAAAAAAAAAAAGAAAATATCAATCTATAGTCCAAGATAAAATTCAAATTGGTATAGTCGAAGAAACAGATACCTTACCGTCAATTCGACAAGATACAAATAATGAAACAGGTGCTGAAACAGGTACTGAAGCAGGTACTGAAACAGGTACTGAAACAGATACTGAAACAGGTACTGAAACAGGTACTGAAGCAGATAATGAAACAGATAATGAAACAGATAATGAAAAAAACAAGGCAAATATAATTACACAGACTATACAAAATATTTTACAAAAGTTTATTAAAAATAACAAAGACGACTACGACGAAGAACGCGAAGAAGACGAAGAATATAAAAACAAGCCAAAGGATGATTATGACCAATATCTTAAACATATGGAATCTATATATGATGGAAATTTCTTTACAAGAACATCGATAGACGATAGAAAAAGTAAACTAAAATCGTCATATACAATTGACGAAATTAAAAATATGAATGGAGAATTAAAACGATTAAAGGAGTCTTATAAATCTAATGCTCCAAATGTTACAGATATATTAAATATGGATATTGATATTACTAAAAAACAAATGTTATTAGAAAAGGTGCATCAATATACTAATTCTGAAATATTGACACCAGAATATACAAATAATTTAAAATTTTTAACATCAACTATTAAACAATATAAAGATACAGAACTTCAAGCATTAGAACGTGAAATTTTAAAATACGCTGGTGATATGCAATATTCTGATAATTATAAAGAAAAAATTCTTAGATCAAAGATGTCATTCGATAACAAAATAATTGCCTATAAACGTCTTGAAGTAATGGAATCATTTGAAGCAAATGATACTTCTGAATATTCAAAATACAAGGCTTGGATGGATATTTTATTATCAATTCCTTATGATTTGATGATTAATAACAAAATTGAAAATGCAGCATCAAAACATTTTATAAAAAATGTACGTACAGTTTTGGATAAACGTTTATCGTTTTTAGAACGTGCAAAGGATCAAATTCTTAACATTGTTACACAAATGATTCGAAATCCTGATTTTACTATTAATGCAATTGGCTTACACGGGAAAAAAGGTCTGGGTAAAACTTGTCTCGTAAAAAGTATTTCTGAAGCATTGGGTAGACCATATCGTACAATTAGTTTAGGTGGCGAGTCAGATTCTTCTTTACTAACTGGTCACGGATTTACATATGTTGGAAGTTGTCCTGGAAGAATTATTGAAATACTTCGTGAAACTAAATGTACAAACCCAATTATTTTATTTGATGAATTAGACAAAGTGTCAGAAACACATCACGGAAAAGAAATTATAGGAAATTTGATTCATCTTACTGATTCTAGTACAAATGCCAAATACAACTATGACAAGTATTTTGCAGGTTTGGAATTTGATTTGTCTAAAGTATTGTTTATTTTTACATATAATGATCCTAGTAAAGTTGATCCTATTTTGGCTGATAGATTATTTAAAATTCGTGTTGATAATTATTCTATTCAAGAAAAAATGGAAATTACAAAAACGCATTTAATTAATACTATATTCCAACAATATTGTTTTACTAACCAAGATATACAGTTTGAAGAATCTGCTATTAATTATATAGTAGAATCTTCTCGATCAGATCAAGGGATGAGAGATATCAAAAGAAAATTTGAAATTGTAGTATCTAGAGTCAATACCCTTTTATTAACAGATCCTGAAGAAGATATTATTAGATTGAAATATAAATCATTATATCCTTACTATAAACAAGATATTAAACCTGTAAAAATATTACAAGAACATATTGATGTATTTTTATCAGACAGTATTACAGAAGACAAAAATGATAGTCCTCCTCCAGGAATGTATATTTAATCATAACCAGGAAATTATAACCAGGAAATTATAACCAGGAAATTATAAC
>Ga0209190_1002578_pt1 | contig 12173 bp, 7 predicted proteins | sample M_140205_XF_Meta_FD_187315 | JGI IMG/M metagenome (GOLD analysis project Ga0209190, IMG submission 187315) | Freshwater microbial communities from Lake Montjoie, Canada to study carbon cycling - M_140205_XF_MetaG (SPAdes) (version 2) | ecosystem: Environmental > Aquatic > Freshwater > Lake... | reverse complement strand
TCAGGCGGTCGACGCCGTCGCCGCCGGCGACACCTGGTTCAGCGACTCCTTCCAGAAGGCCATGGCCGATGCCCTCACGGCCCCGGAAAGCGACGTCGACGCCAAGGGCTCGACGCTCACGGAACGCGAAAAGGAAATCGCCATCCTGCTGGCGAAGAGCTTCTCCAGCAAAGAAGTGGCGGTGAAACTTGATATCAGCGCGAAGACGGTCGAAAACCACCGTACCAACCTGATGCGTAAGCTCGGCGTCCACGATGTCGCCGGCGTGATCCGTTACGTCGTGCGCCAAGGCCTCTACGACCCTTCGGAGGGCTGAAAGCAACGCCTCGGCTTGCGCCTCGGTGAGTTAGGGGCTTAGGTGGCGTCAGCATGACCACCACTGCCCAGGCCTACGGTTCCGCTTCCCCTTCCTCGAAACTCGCTCCGCTCCAGATCGCGCGCCGCGAGCCGGGCCCGACCGACGTCCAGATGGAGATCCTCTTCTGCGGCGTCTGCCACTCCGACGTCCATACGGCCCGAGGCGAATGGCCGGGCACTAATTACGCCTGCGTCCCGGGCCACGAGATCGTCGGTCGCGTGACGGCCGTCGGCGCCAAGGTCACGAAGCTTAAGGTCGGCGACATCGGCGCGACGGGCTGCCTGGTCAATTCCTGCCGCACCTGCCCGAGCTGCCAGAAGGGCCTCGAGCAATTTTGCCTCACGGGCGCGACCTTCACCTACAACAGCCCCGACAAGCACCTCGGCGGCCACACCTTGGGCGGCTACTCATCTGGCATCGTCGTCGACGAAGCCTTCACCCTGCGCGTCCCAAAGGGCATGGATCTCGCCGCCACCGCCCCGCTTCTCTGCGCTGGCATCACGACCTACTCCCCGCTCCGCCATTGGAAGGTCGGACCCGGTCAGAAGGTTGGCATCGTCGGCCTCGGCGGCCTCGGTCACATGGGCGTGAAACTCGCCCGCGCCTTCGGCGCCCACGTCGTGCTCTTCACGACCTCCCCCTCCAAGGTCGCTGACGGCCTTCGCCTCGGAGCCCATGAGGTCGTCGTCTCGACCGATGCCGCGGCGATGGCTAAGCACGCCTCCTCGCTCGACTTCATCCTGGACTGCGTCTCCGCCCAGCACGACCTCAACTCCTACCTTTCGCTCCTGCGCCTTGACGGCACCCTCTGCCTCGTGGGCGTGCCCGAGCAACCGCTCGCAGTCCATGCCTTCAGCGTGATTATGCCCCGCCGTAATTTCGCGGGCTCTTGCATCGGCGGCATCGCTGAGACCCAGGAGATGCTCGAGTTCTGCGCCCAGCATGGCATCGTCTCGGACATCGAGTTGATCCCGATTCAGAAGATCAACGAAGCCTGGGACCGCATGATCAAGCAGGACGTACGCTATCGTTTCGTGATCGACATGGCCTCTCTGAAGCAGGCCTGAGCGAGTTACTTCGCTTCGACCGTGGGTGCGGCTGATGCGGCTTCCGCAGGAGTCTGCGCCAACATCTGGTAAAGCGGGCTGGATGCCGGAATGGAGAGCTCTTGGCGGATGTTACGGAAGAATTCCTGGAGACGAATGGTCTTGGCGAGCAGGACCGGATCATGCGCCAGTCGGGCGTAAAAGAGCCGGTCGGCGACCATCATGCGCGCGTACATCGTCGCGCGGTCGTCGGTGGCGATGTTCATGCCGTAAGGTTCGGCGAAACCCTTCCGCCCGGCATTATCCTTGGTGTGAGTGGGCTGCCCTTCGGCGCTGACCGAGTTCGGACCGATCCGATATTTGAACCCCGGCTCGTTCAGTGCGTCCCAAGTGGCCCCAAATAGCGGGCCTCCGGAGCGCGTGAACTGGCGTTCCATCGCGTGAAACACCTCATGGTGCGTGGTGCGACTGAAGAAGGCGCGAGAGTTGGCGTCCTCCGGCTTGAAGGAGTTCAACCCGTAGGCGACCGCCGGCTTGGGAATCCAGCTGAAGCTCTGGCCAGCGAGTTTGACGTCGCGGTAAGTGAACTCGTCCAAGATGTAGATATTACCGAAACCTAGGCGGGAGACGATCGCATCCGGATACATGTCCAGTTCGTCGCGCAGCATGCGCACGAAGGCCTTGAACTGGGCGAGTTTCTTGTCGGTGAAGTACGAGTAGACCAAGCGTACCTTGGCCGGCATCGGCGGCGCGGGTGAACCCGGCGCCCAGAGCACGGTGATGCCCCACTTCTGTTCGATGCGTCGCAAGTCTGCCTGAATCTCGGGGTCCTTCTTGATCAAGTCGACGCTGCCCAAGTCGGTAAGGTCGTTCGTGCAGACAATCCGCTGAGACTCGGGGATGATGGCGAGCTGATCAAAGAACGCCTGATTGAACCCCTTATCCTGCGCAGCCAGGAAGTCCTTCATGACGGCGAGCTTCTTGGCGATTGATGGGTCGGCCTTGGCTTCGGCGATCAGATCAAGGTGTTCGAAGGGATCCCAGAAAAGACCGAACAAGGCGGCACGGGAGTCGGCACCAGCCAAGCGCTTGCCAATGGGCGTGGTGGACGCGGTGGCCGACTTGGGCAGTTTCTTCCAGGCGTCGAACGAGATCGGATCGGCCGGAGTCTTATGATCCTGGAGCAGGAAGCCAATCAGGGACTGGTGGATATGGCGCCCCTTGAAAAACTCCTGCACCGCGGTGGGCTTGGCAGGGACAGTCAGGGCAATCGCATCGGCGGCCTTTAATTCAAATGAAGACGGCGAGAGTGGCGTGACGCCCGCTGCCGAACGCTTAAGGAGGAAAGCTTCGGCCAGCACGAGATTTCTTGGTCCATGGTGCTTCAGGAAACCACCTGGATAGCGCTTAAGTTCATCCTCCACCCATCCAAGTACCTTCAGCGTGCCGGGAAGATTCGCGTCGGTGACCGGGGTGATATCGTAAGAAGCCGCTAAAACCTTGTCGTCCGCCTGGGCCGATTGAATCTCGATATCATACTGGGCCTTAAACCGTCCCTTCAGGTCGGCGAGCTGCTGGCTGGCGGTGATTGGCTCTGCTGCAGTCAAAACCCCGAGGCCGCAGCAACAAAACGTCAGGGCATGGCGAAACGAACGGTCCATGGGGGTAGGCGCACTCTGCCCTCCCCTCGTCGGCTGGCAAGCCTCAGCCAACTTGAAGATGTAGCGTGAGCACAGAGCCTGAGATGTGCTTGCGGGCTTGTCAGAGACGAGGGTTGCGGTTGTTGTGGCGAAGTGACGCGTAATGGTTTATGTGTTCATGCAGGCGAAGATATACCCCTTGGGACCATGCCATGAAACTTTATAACTTCATCACCTTGGGCATGATTCTTCTGTGTCCACCGTTGAACTCTGCCGAATCTCCCCCCGCCTCGTTCGCCTACATCCTCCAGGCTGACTCATTTGCCAAGTCGAAGTCCGCCGCCGTCAAGTCGCTTGCGGCGTCAGGGCGCGCATGGATTGTGCTCGATGCGGCCTTCGGCGGCGACATGCCTTGGCAACGCGCCGAACTCGACGCAATCCGTAACGGGTACGCGGGGCGAAAAGTTGTCGCCTATATTTCCATCGGAGAGGCGGAAGATTACCGGCCTTACTGGCCCAAGGAATGGGGCAGCAAAGGCAAGCTCACGGCCGCCGCACCAACGTGGCTCGGCGCAGAGAACCCGGAGTGGAAAGGCAACTACCGCGTGAAGTATTGGAATGCTGAGTGGCAGAAGCTGATGCTGGCCGCGATTGACGACGCGATGACGCGGGGCTTCGATGGGGTGTATCTCGACATAGTCGACGGCTTCGAGACGTTCGAACAGGAGGGCAAGGAGTTCATTGATGACCGCGTGAACCCGGAGACGAAGCAAAGCTTTCGCCGCGATATGGTGGACTGGGTGAAGGCGATTGCTGCCCGCGCACGCGCGAACAATCCCGTAGCGCTTGTCATACCACAGAACGGCTCACAACTTGTCGCACACCCAGACTTCGTCGAAGTCATCAGCGCCATCGGCATCGAAGACCTCTTCACTAACGGTAACAAGGTCCAGCCCAAGTCGCACACAAACGAAGTGCTCAGCCATTTGAGTAAGATTACGACGGCAAAGAAGCCAGCTTTGCTCATCGAGTATCCAAAGTCGGCAGAGCGGCGGGCGTTGATCAAGAAACTGGCGGCTGAGAACGGACTCGTCTGGCTGGTGACGGATCGTCAGCTCAAGACGCTGGGAGAATCCGGAAGGTGAGTCTTAAGACTACCGCCTAACCAGAAGCAGCGGACCGTCACACGGGGTCAGGCCGTTACTAAACCACACTGATACTAGAACTGGCAAAAACTTTCGTTTAAGTATCAGCCATAAATGAGTGACGGCCTGACCCCGTGTTCGGCCCCCAAGGGACTTGCCATGCGGGGAGTAAGGGCTGTAACTTGCAAAAGCAGCCCAGTGATTCCGCTAGCATCACGACCTGACCATCTCCCAACGTCCATTAACCAACGCTTACCCAAACGAATGCCCAACGCCACCCACGTTGAAAACCCCGATGTCATCCTGATTGGCAGTGGGGTGATGTCGGCCAATCTCGGAGCGATGCTGAAGCGGCTCGATCCGCGACTTTCCATCCAGCTCTATGAGGCCAGCGATGGCTTGGCACAGGAGAGTTCGGATGGTTGGAATAACGCCGGCACGGGGCACGCGGGGATCTGCGAGCTGAGTTACACGCCCAAGCGCGAGGCGGATGGTTCGGTGAAGGTGGCCAAGGTCATCGAGATCTTCGAGCAGTTCGAGCAATCGAAACAGTTCTGGAGCTACGCGGTGGCCAACGATATGGCCAGTCACCCGAGGGAATTCATCAATCCCGTCCCCCACATCAGCTTCGTGCATGGAGCTGACCAGGTGGAATTCCTCAAGGCCCGCCACGCCGGAATGTCGGCCCACCATTTCTTCCGGGAGATGCTCTTCACTACCGACCGCACCACCCTTGCGAGCTGGGCACCGCTCCTGGTCGAAGGTCGGGGCGACGGACCCATTGCCGCAACCAAGATGGACGGGGGCACGGACGTGAACTTTGGCGCAATCTCTCGCAAACTGCTAAGCTGGCTTGGACGGCAGGAGGGATGCGGCATCGCCTCCGGCCATCGCGTGATCGGCCTGCGTAGAAACAGCACGGGCTGGGAAGTCCGCGTGAAGGAGTCGGCGACAGGGCTGGTTCGGACAAACCGCGCCAAGTTCGTCTTTGTCGGAGCGGGCGGCGGCACGCTTCCGCTGCTACAGATGTCCGGCATTCCGGAGGCAAAGGGCCTAGGCGGTTTCCCTATCGGCGGCCAGTGGCTCGTTTGCGACAATCCGGAAATCGTCGAGAAGCACCAGGCAAAGGTCTATGGTCAAGCGCTCCCCGCGGCCCCGACGATGGCTGTGCCGCACCTCGACACCCGCATCTTGGATGGCAGGAAAACGCTGCTTTTCGGTCCCTTCGCCGCCTGGACGACGAAGTTCCTGCACCAGAAGGGCCGCTACACCGACCTGCCCTTCTCCATTCGTCCGGACAACCTCTCGACCCTCGTCAATATTGGCATTCATAACCTCGACCTTGTCCGCTACCTCATCCAGCAGGGCACGCAGAGCATGCGGAACCGCATCGAGGTGCTGAAAATTTTCTATCCGGCCGCCCAGGCTGCGGATTGGAAGTTGATCGACGCAGGCATTCGGGTGCAGGCCATCAAGAAGACGGATGGTCAGGCCGGCATTGTCCACTACGGCACCGAGGTCATCACCGATGCCGCTTGCAGCATATCCGCGCTGCTCGGAGCCTCGCCTGGCGCCTCGGTCTCGGTAAACATTGTGCTCGAGGTCATCAGGAAATGCTTCCCCGCCTTGCTCGCCAGCCCTGAGGGGTATGCGCGGATGAAGGCGATGATCCCGACCTTCGACCTGGATGTTAAGCTACCTGAGAACGCCGAGCAGTTCCGCGAGTATAGCCAGCGAGCGGATGTGATCCTCGGGCTCCGGGCAAGCGGACCGGTGGATTAACCCTAGAAACTAGACCTTCGTCGCGAGCCGCGTTGCGAATCGGGAAAGCAAGGGTTCTCACCCCATCCAGGATGCGTGGAGGGTCCGTTAAAGTGGCAGAGAGGATGGGATTGGCTCCGCTACGCTCCGGGCCTGACGGCCCAATGCCGATGGGCATTGCCTGTTCGCCTCGCGGCTCACCGAACAGGTTCTCACCCCATCCAGCATGCCTGGAGGGTCGGTTAAAGTGGCGGAGAGGATGGGATTCGAACCCACGATACCCTTTTGGGGTATACCCATTTAGCAAACGGGCGCTTTCGGCCACTCAGCCACCTCTCCAGGTCCTTCGTTAATTCGAAGGAAGGTCAGTAATGGGGAGCGGCGGGCGATGGTCAAGCCAAGGCCAAGGCCCTTGCGAGCTGGCGAGCCAACGGCGGGGAAACCCCTTATTAAACCGTCCAGATTCCCTGCTTTGATAAGCCAGCACGGGTTCGGTCAATCGGGGGAATGCATCTGCTCTACGTCGATGAAAGCGGGGACACCGGCCGTCATAACCCGGAGAACCATACGTTCGTGCTCTGCGGGCTGATGGTACACCATGCGGATTGGCATGAAGCTCAGGCCGCCTTCGGGGATATGCGCCAAAGACTACGCGTGAATTTGGGCCTGCCAATGGAAGCGGAGATCCATGCGAGCGAACTTCTCGGCCGGAGCCCGCATCACTTCAAGCTAGACAGGATGCAGCGAGTTAAGATCGCGCTTCATGTCCTGGAGGCAATCCGGGAGCAAGGCATGCTCACGCCGATCAGGGTAGTCGTCGATAAACGTTCAGCCACCGAAGACATACTTTCTGCGGCGTGGAGATGCATGCTCAGCGCAGCCAAAACTAAGATCGACGACTCACGACACTTAACCTGTTCGTCGCATGGCTTGATCGTAATCTGCGACGACCATCGAACCGCCCCCGCCAGCAGTTGGCTTGAATGGGTCAAAAGCGAACTCGATATTGGACGCCTCCTGGCAGACCAACCGTTCGGGCGTGACTCTAAGGCAAGCGACTTCCTCCAAGCTTGCGACTTGATCGCCTATCTCACCAAGCAAACTATCGAGCCGGCAGGCTTCTTCAGGCAAAACAAGTCACGATGGCTGACCAAGCGATGCGACCGACTATTCAGCGACCCAGCCCTAAGCATCTCGATAAAATGAGAGAGGGCGCTTGCGCGCCCTCTTGATAGGAATCTCGGCGGGTCTTAGCCGCCTACACACCTGAGATTGAAAATAGATGGTAGGATGCCGGCCGCAAGTCGGAAGTGATGGGGGATATAGTGGGGAACTGCTGCGAAACAAAGTTCGCCGCAGGGCGAACCCAGGTAGGGGCACGATTCAGTCATCGATGCTGTCCTCGACTCCGGCCTCTCATTAAGCATCTTTCGGCATGACCATGCTGCTCCGCCCTGCCCTGTTGCTCTGCGCCAGTTACCTTTCGGTTGCGGCGGCGACCTTGCACGTAGACCCGAAGGGCGAAGACCAGGGCGACGGTAGTGAGGCCAAGCCGTTCCGCACGATTCAACGCGCGGCCGACCTCGCCCAGGCGGGTGACGTGGTCCTCGTCGCTCCGGGTATCTATCGCGAGCGTATCGCCCCGCCCCGCGGCGGCAAGGAAGGCACGCCGATAACGTTCCGCTCCTCCGTAAAGCATGGCGCGATCATCCGCGGCTCCGATCCCTGGATGCCGCAATGGCGCAAAGTCTCGCCCGGCCTGTATGCTGGTAAGGTCGACGAAGCGTTGTTCACGGACACTGCCCATCGCGATGGCGCCAATCCTTTCCGCATCGCCTCCTCGTCCACGCCCTATGGCCGCGAAGGCAAACCGGAGGCTGACCGCGAATACCCGAAGAGCGACCCTAAGCTCTCTTTCAATCTCGGCCAAGTATTCGTCGACGACGAGTGCTACGTCCAGGAACCTGATCTAGCGAAGCATAAAACCTTGGCCAAATCCTGGCGTTATGCCGACGGCGAACTGACGATCCGTTTCGCCGACGATATTCCGGCGCGCCACAAGGTCGAACTGACTACCAAGCGCCGTCTCTTCGCTCCACATAAGCGCCAACTGGCGTACATTATCGTCGAGGACTTCGTCTTCGAACGCTGCGGAAACCAGTACCCGACGAACTTCTGGGAGAAGGAGCATCCCGAGTGGCAGCAAGCCGGCATGGTCGGCACGCGCTCGGGTAAGCTCTGGATCATCCGAGGCAATATCATCCGCTTCGCCAACGGCATCGGCCTCGACCTCGGGAACGAGGGCGCGGAGTTAGCCGACCTCGAGACGGGCGAAAACGGCCGGGCCATTGGCGCACGTGGCCACTTGGTCGAAGGTAATATCATTAGCGACAACGGTGCGGCCGGTACGGCCAGCTACAATGCCCCCTACCTGACGATTCGCGGTAACGTGGTCGAACGGAACAACCGCCTACTCTTCACTGGCAAGAAGCGCTGGGAAAGCGCCGGCATCAAGCTCCACCACCCGAGCCACTCGGTGATCGAAGGTAATCTCGTTCGTGACAACTACGTCCAGTGGGGCCTCTGGCTCGACGGCGGAGCGGGCGAAGACACCGTCATCCGCAACAACGTCTGCGTACGCCAAGGGGTGGGCATCGACTTCGAGATCGGCGACGCCAAGTCGGCGATCGTCGAAGGAAACATCATCATCGAAAACGATATCGGCATCCGCACCCGCGAATCCGGCGGCGTCGATATCCGTCGCAACCTGATCCTCGGCTCCAAAACCGTGGGCATCCAGTTCTCCCTGGACCGCAGGCGCACGGGCAGTTGGAGCGCCGCCCGCTGCGGCATCCACCAGAACCTGATCATCGGAGAACAGGGTCTCCTGCTCAAACTGACCGACCCGAACCAGCTCCGTAGCGAAGACCGAAAGCTCGATGGTAATTTCTACGCCGCGAAACCGACCGACGCCCGTCTCTCTTTCGACCGCGGAGAGCCGATGAACCTGACCGCGTGGCAAAAGGCCTGGCAGGGCTTCAACGGCGCATCCGAAGCCGAAGGCGCCAGCCGCCTCGTCGACGGGTGCTCTTACAAGTTCGACGCCGCCAAACTCGAGCTCACACTCACCCTTGGCTTCGACCCCAAGGATACGACCTACCCGGGGCTGAAGCAGGGGGAGCAGGTGTTGAAGCTACAGGTTGGATCGTTGAATCGTTGAATGGCTGGATGCTGCCGGGTTGAATAGTTTCACCGCAGGGCGAAGCAAGGTAGGGGCACGATTCATGGTGCATTCCTGATGCGAAGGGCGCGGCGGAGCCACGCCCCTACCCTCGGCCGCCCTGCGGCGGCCGGAAAGACAGAGGACAGCACGTGGTGCTGTCCCTACCTCGAACACAAAAAGGGCGGCCCGGAGGCCGCCCTGATGGTGCGATGGACCGACGACTCAGAGCGAGAGCACGAAGTCGGTGAGGAGCTTCTGCTGGACCTTGTTCAGCTTGAGATAGCGATCCTTCGATACCTTGCCTTCGCCCTCGTGGCCCTTGATGGCTTCGTCGATTGTCACGGCGCGGCCGTCATGCAGGTAAGGCGCGCTCTGGGCGATGCCCCAGAGAGGAGCCGTACGGAAGTCGCGACCGGTCGCAGTCTCCTGGACGATACCATCACCGAGCGAACCCATGTCGTGGAGGAGGAGATCCGAGTAGAGGCGGACTTCCTTGTTATTCAGCGCGGCGATCTTGCTGTAGCCGGTCCGCATCGTGGGCGTATGGCAGAGCGAGCAGGCGGCGACGTCGAACAACATCCGCCCCGAAGCCGTGGCGGGAGTGGGCTTGGTCACAGGAGGTGCCGCGAGGAATAGCATGAAGTTCGCGACCTTCTCGAAGTCAGCCAGGCCGGTGGCAGGCGCATCTTCAGGATCTTGGACGAAGTCCGTCTTGGCGAGCTTATCGGCGCTGCCGTTAGGGGCGTTCTCCGTGGGGAAGTAGCGGTTCGTCACGCCCATCTCGTTCCGGTAGGCGTCAGCCGCGAAGCCAAGCACCGTGGCCTGCTGAGCCTTCCAGCCGAAGCGGCCCGCCATGCGCTTACCGCTGACAACGTCGGTCACCCAACCCACGCGGCCCTTAATGCGCTCATTGGGGTAGGCGCGGGCATTGCGGACGATCTCCGAGTCGGAGATGGCGTCAATTAGGCCCAGTCCGAAGAGCGGGGTCGAGTTGCGCTGGATCACCACGTTGGCGATCGAGGGCACGAACTCCTGGGCTTCAGGGGTGATGGCGTTTTCCTGCAGCAGCGAGCCGCCGAGGGAGTCGAGGGAATCGAACTTGCCGTTCACCGTCATGCCGAAGCGCGTGACGTTGATGGAGCTCGCGCCGCCGGTGGCCGGCGAGGAGTGGCAGGCAACGCACGAGTCGCGATTGAAGATCGGGCCGAGACCGCCGGCGACATCCTCGACGTGCTCGAAGTCATCCTTGCCGTCCAGGAAGAGGTTCGTCTGCTCGACCGTAAGGCCGGGCAGAGGATCCCCGAATTGGGTGAGGATGGAGGGGACGTAGGGACGATTATTACCGGAGTGGCCGGGCTTGTGAGCACGGACCGCTGTGGTCTTACCGGGGTGACCGGCGAGGCTGGCCGGATCACCAGCCAAAGCCTGTTCGGCCGAAGCGAGCACCGCCAGGAGAGCGAGGATGCGAGGATTCATAGGGTTTTTGTTGGGTTATTACGGAGCCCTCTGCGCTTCCGTACACACAATTAAATCAGATGCCTCGCCGATGGGAAGAGGAGTAGAGTTACTTTTTGATGAAGGGAAAATGAAGGGATAATTAACGGGTGATTAAAGGGGGGGGTGCGAACCAAGGTAGGGTTCGATTTATCGTGAACTCCTGGGACAGGAGGGCGCGGCGAAGCCGCGCCCCACCCTTCGACCGCCCTGCAGCCGCCTTTAGAACCTTCGGGTCAAACCCACATAAGCCGAACGCGGCTGGGCGCCGAAGCCCAGGGCGGCGGGCGGAGCGTCCTCGCCGAAGAGGTTCTCGATGCGCAAGGAGATCTCGGCACCGTCCGAGAGAGTCCGGCGAATCCAGACGCGCACGAAGGTGGCGTCGGGCAGGCTAACGCGAGAGAAGGCATTCCAGTCGAAATCTTCGCGACCGCGGAGATGCGCAGCGGAGACACCGAAGGTCCAGTCGTCGTTCGGGATGACCTCGATGCCGAGCGTGAGCGTAAGCGAGGGGCGACGCAGCAGCTTGTCGCCCGTGAGACCAGTACCGAGGTAGTAGTCCGTAGACTGGATCTCGCTGTCGAGCCAAGTGGTCGCGCCGAAGAGGCGCAGGCCTTTCGCCGGACGCGTCTCGAGACCGGCTTCGACGCCTTGGGTCCTAGCCTTAGAGATGTTGTAGGTCTGATAACTGGACGGATTATAATCGATGAGGTCGGTCAGCTCGTTGCGGAAGGCGACGAGCGTCCACGACAGCGCACCGGGCACGGCGTTCTCGTGGCGCAGGCCGATCTCGGAGCCGGTATTACTTTCCGGACGCAGCGGCAGGCCGAGGTGCGTACCGTAGGCGAGATCGTTCGCAGCTGGCGCACGGTACGCCGTACCAACCTTGGCGTGCGCGAGCAGCTCCTTGGTGAAGCGGTGCGAATAGGAAACCTCACCCGTGGTCTTGCCAGCGAAATCGGTGAAGCGATCGTCACGGACGGAAGCACGGACGCGGTCGGTAGCGGTCACCTGCCAGTCGGCACGCGTCCAGACACCGAGGCTTTCATGCGTATTCGCCCAGGTCAGGCTGTTGGCGACGGTGTCAAACTGCTCAAAGGTCGTACGCTCGTAACTGACGCCTAAGCCCAAAGTAAAATCAGGGCGGACCTTACGATCGACGAAGGCCGTGACCTCATCGCGATCAAGCAGATAGCGGTTCGCATAGGGGGCGGTGACGCTCGAGATCGCGCTACCGCCACGCGCCCAGAAGACAGTGGCGTCGGTATCAGCGTCATGGAAGCGCAGGCCGGGCGAAAGTAGCCAACCACTGTCGCGCTCCCAATCCGTCAGACTCGAGCTACCGCCGATATCCTGTCCGGGCAGGCCAGCCTTACCGTGGTCGGCCGAGCCGACGAGGTCGAACACTAGGTTCGGTGAAAGGCGCGATTCGTGCTTGAGATAGGTGCTCAGCGCATCGCGATAGCCGTTGGGACGCCAGCCGTCGTCATGTGAGGCCGAGAGGCT
>Ga0209190_1002576_pt1 | contig 12175 bp, 9 predicted proteins | sample M_140205_XF_Meta_FD_187315 | JGI IMG/M metagenome (GOLD analysis project Ga0209190, IMG submission 187315) | Freshwater microbial communities from Lake Montjoie, Canada to study carbon cycling - M_140205_XF_MetaG (SPAdes) (version 2) | ecosystem: Environmental > Aquatic > Freshwater > Lake... | reverse complement strand
AATGTGACCACAGCAGACTAAAGGCAACAAGACCGAGTAATGGAAAGATTTGATATGACGACAAGCTACTGAGTTGCCATTGCAAGCTTTGACCCCAACCAATTATCGCCACAAATGCTACAAGCACTGTCAGACCCCAAGCTAGTAAGCGAATATTATGTTCTCTTTGTGAAGACTTATCCATTACAACCATCTTATCAAATTATATGATAATTTAACTTAAATTCGGGTTGATCCTGCAATAATCCTGCTTTTTGTTTTATTATGGCGTCATCGCTTGCACTACTTATTTAGTTTTTAGGATTAAAGAGCGAGGAGATAAACTTATTATAAGTAGTAGTAAAAAAAGCAGTGAATTAATAGCTATTCATTTGCTTTAATCAAACCTCGACTTATTAGCTCATCTCTGATTTGGTTCACCTGCCATGGGTCGTAGCCAATGCCTTTCGTTGCACTAAAAGAAGCTTCTTGACCTTCAATTTCTAAGTCTTTGGCTATATTTCGGATTGTGTCATAGGATACATCAAACATTCCTTTTTTGTCCTTATCACTACTAAGATCGCTTGCGGAATAAATCCTGTCTGGTGGACTTCTCTCGATAAGATTTCTACTATAGAGCTCATTTTTGATACGGTCCACCTCCCCCTGGTCATAGCCAATGCCCTTCGTTTTACCAAAAGAAGCTTCTTGACCTTCAATTCCTAAGTCTTTGGCTATATTTCGGATTGTAGGAACGGATACATCAATTATTCCTTTTCTGCCCCCTTTATTACCAATTTGGCCTGCGGAATACAACAGGGCATTTCCTTGCAGGTCACGCTTTGTTCCGTTAAGGTAACTTCTTGGTGTTTCCTGAGTATTTGCTTGTTCAGCAGCACTCAACTGTATTTCGTTTAGATTGTCTGCGATATTGTTTACCCAGCTATCTGATTGTATTATTCTTCTTCCAAAGCCAGCGTGTTCTTCCATTAATGCATTTAACTTCTCCTTGGTCATATTTAATAGTTGCTCTGTAGATATTTTTAGCTCTTCTAGTTTCTTGGTATCTATAACGAAAGTGGCATTACCTTCTTCGTCGCACACCAGTACTGTCCTATTAAGACTAGGAACTTCTACCGAGTAGTACGGCTCTTTTCTCATCATTTCATTAGTCGTAATACCTTGAGTTATTTTTTTTTGATCTGGATCGTCTAAATCAATGTTATTATCTTTTTCAAGAATAAACAGCAATGTTTTTAGTCGAGGGCGTAGCTTATTTTCTAATAGGCCTTCTCCGTTTCCTGGAACAATAGGTCTTGCGGGGGCGTCGGGCGGGACTATAACCTGGTCTTTGATGCTTGCTTTTTCTATAACTCTATCTATGTTCTTTATGTCTTGATCTATTTTAATTATATTATCTAGATTTTCTGGAATACTAGGTAAGTCAAAATAGTTAAAGGCTGCATCTTCTAATTCTATACTGTCAGAATACACGGTTTCTGGGCTTAATGTGTCCGCAAATTCATTAACTACATTGCCTGTTAGATTAATTAAATCACTAATTGCTGTTTCGGCATATGTATCTATTGTGTCTACGGTCAAGGCTGTAGATAGGATTGTTGTTAGTCTAGTGTTATGACTTAGTCCTTTCGGTTCAATCGAAGGGTTATTGTCTATAACGACACCATTGGTAACAGCTAGCGCTAATTGTCCAGCCTGTGATGCTGTTTCTTTCCTTATTTGTCTATCTAAATGTACTTTTAAATCCGGGTGAATGTCGGGCTGTAATTCTAATACCTCTTTGTAAGTCTGTGGTTTTTTTGGCGCTTGATCGTTATTGTCTGCAGTCATAAGTTTTATGAATAAATTATACCTTAAGGTTTATCATAAGACTCTATACATATTATAACGGCCTATTTCTTGCAATTAGTTGTCGGTCTTTGGATTTAAAAGTAACGGTCAATTCGTAGGATATATTCGGCGGTTGTTGGGCGTCTTGTTGCGCTAGGATCGTTATAGTCGAGCATTTCCCGGGCGTGGACACCAACCATAAAACCTTGCTGCTTATAATGTTCTGCCACCTTCCCAATCGCTAGTCCTGCTAGGCTTTTTATACTACTAATTTCTGCTTCTGGAGTCTTGCCGCGGTTGATTTGTTCTGACAGCACGGTATGAGCAAAATGTCGCGCTCGCCCATCGTGATCTATTTCGATATATTCTCTGGTTAATTCAGACTCTAGTTGATCCCGCAATAAACCCGCTTTATGACTTATTACTGAATCGTCTCTTTCATTACCTATTTGGTTTTCAGAATTAAAATTACTCGTAAATCCTCCTGCAAATTGGTTTTAGTTTTATAGCAATAGCACTTCATAAATAATACACCCCCAGCGCCTGTCATAATCAATCAAAATGTAGTGATTTTATCTACTCATAAAAAGCAAAAACCCCACTCTTTTAAAGTGAGGTGTTTACTATGGAGGAGCTGGCGGGTACGAACTCTTATTGACTACCCACCAGGCGTTCTCTAATCTTAGTTTTAGTCTTCTTCGTCTTCTTCAACTTCTTCTAAGGAGTCAAAGTCCGTGTTGGCCAACCACCAGCGCGCAATATCAATCATTCCATGAAGTATATCCATATCTGCGATAGGCTCTAGGTCTCCAGAAAATACTCTAGCATCATCTTCAGCAATCCCAGCTTCACGTGCTTTGACTTTCTCACGATATAACTCGGGGTTTATGACTTCTCCAAAGAACTCAAAAGATCCATTAGGGTGATTGCTCATAATCATATATTATACTACAATTATTTATTATGTCAATTATTTCTAGGTGTCATTTTTTGTTTAATTCTCCAAAGAAAATACCCGACTTTGCAGTCGGGCACTTACTATGGAGGAGCTGGCGGGTACCGCCCCCGCGTCCGTTAGCCTAACAGTTAGTCTATCCTACAGGTGTAGATTGTTTGAATACGTCTGACATAGAAACAATCAAAAAGTCAGAGCGTTTAATCCGAAAGTCTTAGCACTATCTACGGATTATCGATAATGAGCGGCCAAATGATTTGGCGTACCATTACAATATTTGGCGTCTTGCGTGGCACGGCATTAAGTCGTAACTTAAGCTGTTGCGCCGGCGAACATTGCGCTTGGTGCAAAAGCACTAGCTACAAAATCTCGTACGCGAGTAAAAGCGTTTGCAATTACAATTTTGCCCTATAACGCTAAGCAAGCGACCTGCTGATCTAACCGAGAAGGACCGACGTCGAGCTTAAATTCAGCCCCACATATACCGCCTTACGACAGTAAGTATATTATACCAGAATAACACTGCTTATGTCTATAGCTTTTACGAAGCGTCACTAACCGGAGCTTTGGCCGAACGGTAGAACAAGTTAAATACTAACCCGCCAGCAAGAACTACTGACCCGCCGACTATTACAGGCACGCTAACACCAAGTACTGCAATGTAGCCAGCAATAATTGCCGGAATGGCTTGAGCCAAAGCCTGTACGCTAGCTTCGATTCCAAGAACTTCACCCTGAATTTTCTTGTCAGCAGAAAGACTAACTAGCGCCGAAATGTTAGCCATAGTCAGCCCATTAAACAGGGCAATGAATGGAGCGACCATCAATAGCTGAGTAGTGTTGTGTGGCAATGTCTGTAGAAATAGTGCAAAACCTAAACCTGGAATACTAACCCTAAGAATCTGTTGGTTGGTAAAGCGCTTGGCGAGTCTTGGTGTTAATAATCCCTGCGTTAACGCAATACATACACCGATATAAGCAAAGAAATCTCCGACATTATTAACTTTAAAGCCGAGTTTTTGAATCAACAGAATCTGGAAGAATGTAGTAAAGAAGGTGAAGCCTCCCCAGAACAAGAATTCAGATGCAAAGATTATTCTAAGAGATGGGTGAGCAGCGGCGTGTCGAATGTTGTCTATAGACTTAGTCCATGCCATTTTGAGCTTAGTGTTAATGTGCTTGTGAGTTTCTGGCAATATAAATAGAACTAATAGCGTATTAACAACGCTCAGAATTGCAGTGAACCAAAATGGAACTGCTGGACCAAACCAGTGTGGCGTATTAAGTAGACCAAAGAATGAAACGTTTGGAGCTGCTAATCGGGCTCCAATGTATGGCCCCATAACAAATCCAAAACCAAATGCTGCCCCAATCAAACCAAAGTTCTTAGTTCGCTTTTCGGGAGGACTCACATCGGCAATTACAGCCCTTGCAACACTCAAGTTTCCACCAGTTATACCGTCCATAGCTCGAGCGAAAAATAACAGCGGGATGTTCTTGGTGATAATACCTATGGCAAACAAGGCGTAACCTACTGCTGTACCAAAAAGACTGAATCCAAGTATAGACTTACGGCCGTACCTGTCGCTTAGCTGGCCAAGAATTGGCGTAGACAAAAACTGCATCAATGGATAAATAGCTGTCAGCCAACCCAAAATTATTAGAGATGTGTGGTAGCTGTAGCCAGCTGGTTCAAATATTCTAAATATTAATTGTGGCAATACCGGCATCAATATACCAACACCGAGCACATCTAAAAAGATGGTCAATATTACTATTGGTAGCGCCTTTTTTTCTAGACGACTATTAAGGTTACTCTTCAATTTTTCCACTTTTATCCCTATTCTCTATTATTTTTATTCAAGTCCGTGTTTGATGCCCGGTTTTTCGTTTCTACAGACGTACTCGTGCATTATCGATAAACTTTCGTGCAATCGTTCATTCTGTTTGTCGCTTAATAGCTCAAACATTGGTGCATGATAACTGTTCAGCACTTCTAGCGCCTTTTCGGTTAGCCGCTGTCCCTTTGCTGTCAGCACTGTTATATGCTCTCGGCGATTAGTTTGATTAATTTCGCTCGTTAACATGCCAAGCTCTTTAAGCAACTTAATCTGGCGACTTATGGCTGCCTCTGTCTGGCCCAACTTGTCAGCGATACACTTTTGTCCAATATTTGGATCCCAGCCTAACACCATCAAAATTTTAAATTGTGAATGACCAATTCCTAATTGTTCTTGTAGTATTTGATCCGACTGACGGGCTAGCAGAAAAGATAATCTCTGCATAAGATAGCCAGTATTATTAATGGGCCTCATACCGAATAATTCTATATATTAATACTTAACACGTCAAGTATATATTTGTGCGGGTGGAGCTTTTGAATTCTGCACTACCTTATACAGATTGTGCCAGTCAATCAAGGACAACTCTTGTGCACGCCTATGAGGATCAATTCCTGCAGTCTCTAGTAATAATTTGGCGTCTTTTTTCGATATATTAAAGCCCCCGCTGAGAGAATTTATCAACTTTTTGCGTCGTTCACTAAATCCTGCTCTAACTAGCTGGAAGAACTGTTTACGATCAACATCTACAAATTTTGGACCGGTGTACTCAAGCAATAGTATTTGAGAGTCGACTTTTGGTGGTGGAGAAAACAACTTGGCAGGCACCACAGGACCTACTCCAGTATTGCAATAAAACTGCACGCTAACACTAAGCAAGCTCATGTCACCAGGCTTTGCCGCAACTCTTTCGGCTACTTCCTTCTGCACAAGCAATGACGCAAACGAAAATGGATTAGTACTTTCACATAACAGTCTAAGTAGATTACTAGTTAAGTAGTATGGGATGTTAGCGACAACTTTGTATCCTTTAGGTAGTGTATTGAAGTCAAACTGAAGAATGCTGCCGACATACAGTCGAAAATTATCGCCACTAAACTTACCTTTCAGTTCATAAGTCAGGTCAAGATCGATTTCTACGGCAGTCACAAAGGCACCTCGATCTATCAACTTCTTGGTAAGTGTGCCGTGACCAGGACCAATTTCTAGCACATGATCGCCAGCCTTGATGTCTGCCCCTGCACACATGGCTTCCAGCGACCGCTCGTCATCTAACCAGTGCTGGCCGATTGAAACTTTCGCATAAGCTGTGTCGATGTCTTTCCTCATATACACTTAATTGTAGCAGTTTAGAAGTTTATAACGAAAGCATCTTACCAATTTCGATGTGCAACCCAGTAGTTATAGGCTGCCTCCCAAGTACCGTAGCGACGCATTGCATAATCTGTGCACCATCTCATTTGAGTGACCACATTAGTTCGCCAGTCAGCTCCCGCCGAAGACATTTTAATCGCTGGCGTAGACTGACACAGTCCATAACCTAAAGTCGTGACTGTTTCTGCGCCTGGATACTTTTCTGCATAGTATGCTGGGCAAGTAAACTGACCCTGCCACCTTGTAGGACACCATAATGCGTTTTCGTGATTAATAATATAATAGACATATGGGTAGTCGGACGGGGCTATTCCAACTGCAGCCATTATCTCGGTCTTGTCGGCAGGTATAGAGATAGCCCGGCCTCTAGCAATAATTCTGTTTATTGGAGTAAGCGCTGTAACTTCCTGTATTTTTACTCGTGACGCCTCAACACCATTTACTAGATTTATTTGATAAGTTACTAGCTTTTTACCTTCAACGCCATTTTGACGTACTGCAGTTGTTCCGAATGAGAGACTTGAGTCATCCACTGTTTGAGTTTCAAAACCGACAATTTCTTCAATAGTAGATATTTGTGTACCGTTTCTAGTTACAAAAACTTGTATTTCTGAGGTAATGGGCGTCGTGACATCAGGCGACACAACATCATCTTTAGCAAGCTTTACATTCTTTTCCGTCAAAATGTCACCAACCGTATTAGCGTGACTCCTGATAGTTACAGGCGTACCATAAAGGTTCAAATTAACTGCCACTGCCCTGTCTATTACTATTTTCTCGATAATTGCTTCGTTAATAATATCGTCAGACGGTTGTGAAGTAATACCGTCTTCTGCATAAACTGTAATACCGGCTTTAGCTGCGATAGATCTTGGTGTAGCAGCAGCATTAAAAGCCAGAACTTTGCGATCTCCATCTACGATAGTAACTGGATGAGCCCGGTAAACATTTATCCTAAAATTGTCTTCTAGGATAGGAAAATCAACGGCTGGCTCGACGATATCACCTTCGTTCAGTACTATATTCAGCTTCTTTAAAAGCTCCCCAACATTATTTGCTTGAGTCGGCACTGTTTGCTTAACCCTATCATGCGTGACTATAACCGAGTGCGAATTAGCAAGCTTAAGAGATTCACCACCAGTCAGCACGAATACTGCTGCAGTAAGACCAAACAAAACCAAGAAAGTTAGCACAGGAACTATAAAAGGATGGTGGCGCAACAAAATAAATCCTTTTTTATTGCCTTTGATGTATTTTTTCTTAAATATCTTCATAATATTTAGCAGCTGAGGGCTTAAGAATTACGGAATTCAGTATCTGCCATAGGTCTGCTCTTTAGTTACTATATTGTATCAAAGTACACACCGCTAAACAAAAGCGCACAACTTATATCTAAAGTTTCTCTAGAGGAGCAAAGCCAATATTTAGCTTTTTCGTCCCCTTACCCTTGAAGTATATAACCGCTTCTTCGCCATTTAACTCCATGATAGTTCCAACTCCAAAAAGCTGATGTTTTACACTATCACCTTCATTCAAATCAGGAACATATCGTGGCTCTGCAGGCGCGCTAGAGGCCGAGAATTGAGAGCCTAGAGCTCCACCAGATAAGCCAAGCTCTAGTGAACTTCCGGTTTGAACATCACCATCTACTTCACTCAGGAACCTTGAGGGTGGGTTGTGTTGAACGCCACCATAAAGCATACGACTACTAGCGTGTAGCATGTAAAGCTCCGTCATAGCTCTGGTCATACCAACATAACAAAGCCGTCTCTCTTCTTCCATCTCTGACTGGTCATAAAGAGCTCTAGAATGTGGGAATATCGTCTCTTCCATTCCTGCCATAAACACAACAGGAAACTCCAAACCTTTCGCAGCGTGTAGCGTCATCAGCGTTACGACATTATTGCCAAATTGCACATTATCAAGGTCGCTAACTAGCGCAACTTCCTCCAAAAATCCGTCCAATCCGAGATCCTGATATTCCTTAGCAACACTAACTAATTCACGCACGTTTTCTTGTCTAGATTCACCCTGCAAACTACCATCGTCTAGAAAGCGAAAATAATCTATTCTCCTGATTAAAGTATCAATAAGCCCGGTAACACTAGCATCAACCATAACTTCTCTCAAACTTTCAATCATTTCACCTAGTTCGAATAATGCTTTTTTGGCCCTAGGAGTAAGAGTCTCACAATCATTAACACTACCAAGTGCGCTCAACAATGTTAGCCCCTGTGATAGCTGCCAAGACAAAAAGTTTTGGACAGATTTACCACCAATACCACGGGTAGGAATATTTACTATTCGCTCAAAACTTATGCGATCTTCAGGCTGGAATATTAAGCGCAAATAAGCCATTAAATCTTTAATTTCTTTACGATCATAGAATCTCACACCGCCAACAATTCGATATGGAATACCGTAATGAATAAAGGCCTCTTCTATCGAACGACTCTGAGCATTTGTTCGATACAAAACTGCATAATGGTTATAACGCCTTTGACCCGAATCTACTCCGTTTCGTATCCGTCGAATAATAGCTTCGCCCTCCGCCCTCTCGCTACTAACCGGAACTATTTGTATCGGCAAGCCCGCCTCTTCAGACGTCCAAAGCTTTTTGTCAGAGCGCTGATGGTTTTTGGTTATTACCGAGTGAGCAGCATCAAGAATATTCTTGGTGCTGCGATAATTTTGCTCTAATTTAATAATCGCAGTGCCAGGGTAATCTTTCTCAAAATTTAAAATATTACGAAAATCAGCACCTCGCCAACTATAAATACTCTGCCAGTCGTCACCCACTACAGCAATATTGTGCTTGTCACTAACAAGTAATTTTACTAATTTATACTGAGCGGTGTTAGTGTCCTGATACTCGTCAATCATTACGTAGCTAAATTGGTTTCGCCACTTTTGTCTTATCTCTTCTTTGTCTTGCAATAATTTAACAGTCTTACCGATTAGGTCGTCAAAGTCTAATGCACCAGCATCTCGCAAAATCTTTTCGTATATTGGATAAACTTGGGCCGCCGAGGTCTCTGCCGGACTATTACCAGAATATCTTTCTGGTGGAATAAGTTCATTTTTGGCGCCACTAATTAAACCAGACAATAGTCTAGCCGGGAAGGTTTTTTCGTCTAACATTAACCGTCGACTAGCTTGTTTAACAGCGGTCTGGCGATCAGATTCGTCAAATATAACAAAGGTTCGCGGAATACCTATATGTTCGCCGTCTTGGCGCAATATTTTTACACAAATACTGTGGAATGTTCCCATATATGGCATAAAATTACGCGGAACCTGAACTTCATCAACCTGTTCGTAAGTTCTTTTATGCTCCAGTCCCTGCATGAGCCCATAAATTCTTTCGCGCATTTCTTTGGCAGCCTTATTAGTAAAGGTAACTGACAGAATGTTATACGGAGTCGCCTTATTACTAGCTATTATGTGAGCTATGCGATGAGTCAAAGTCTTGGTCTTGCCAGACCCAGCTCCGGCCTGAATAAGTAGCGGACCTTCTGTAGTCAGCACGGCTCTTTGTTGTTCAGGATTCAGACCTTCAGTAAGTGAATTAAGCATAGCTTTTAGTTTACCAAATATAAGCACTATAATCTGTTGTTGAATGAACTATTTATCAGCGAAATATTAGATCATCTTGCTTGTTTGTTAATTAAAAAAGCTAAAGGGTAGATCGACTGATGTTTTGATTATTCCGCTATCAATCAATAAAAAACCGACTACAAAAATCACCACTAAAGTTACGATAATTGGCAAAACAATATTTCGTTTTGAACGCTTATGTCTACTCACACCAATTGGCGCAAAATAAGTCTTATCGGCTATCAGTTTAGCTATGGCTTCTTGTCTTTCGATATCTTCTTTTGTCTCTTTTTCGGCCTTTTTCTGCTCCTCAGTATTTGTGCCGTCAGTCGATTGCATCTGGATATCACTAGTCTCTTCAGCCGGTTCTTTGCTTTCTGGTTCAATCAGCTCCGTCTCTTCAGCAGGATCTTTGCTTTCTGGTTCAATCAGTTCCGGCTCTTCAGCTTTCTGCTCATCTACCTGTGGCTCATCTTCAACTTTTTCTTTTACGTCTTCAACGCTAGGTTCGCTGGTATCTTCAATTTTTTCTGCAGAATTATATCCCGCCACAGCTTCGTCGGAAGGAACAATATTAGTAATGGATGTTCTGCTCACTAACGAACTTGTGTTAGTGACAGCTTCCTCGTTTTCGTGATCCGCATTAACCATTGGATCCTGCAAAATAGTATGATGTCCGACAATCGTAGGTCTAGAAGTAGAACTTGGAGTTGACTTGCCTGGGTGCGATACGTCAAAAAATTTCTGTGCAGGTCTCTCAGGTTTATCGGCCATTTTGTTCGTCTCCGTTTTTATTATGAATTCTGTTAGCAGCATCAACAATTCCGCTAAATTTATGGTAGTTCAGGCTAGCTCCACCAACCAACACTCCGTCACAGCCTTCAATTTCGAGATAACCTCCAGCGATATGGTCGTCAACGCTTCCACCATAGATAACTCGAACTAGTTCTGAAGTTTTCTTGCCGTATAGTTCACTAACTTGGTGACGAATATAATCCATGACTTTTTTTATGTCGTCAGGTTTTGCTAGAATACCGCCAAATGTACTAATCGCCCATACTGGCTCATATGCTATTACCATATTTTCGATTTCTGCACTTGTTAGATTGCTAACTGCAGTAACTAATTGGTCGTGTATTACCCGTTTAGTTTCGCCAGCATTGCGTTCTGTTTGCGACTCTCCAACACATAAAATTGGAGTAATCCCATTACGAACAGCTGCGGCAACTTTGTCGCGAATCGTGTCTAAATTTTCATGAAAATATATTCTGCGCTCGGAATGCCCAATGATTGCGTAATGCACTATGTCACGAAGCATAGCAAAAGACACTTCGCCTGTGTATGCACCCTCGTCTTTTTGATGAGCATTCTGCGCCGCCAAACGAAACTTCCTGCGGTCTATCTGGGTGGATAATGGCTGAAGAACAAGCATACTTGGCGCCAACACTATCTCAATATTTGTGTGATTTTTGATTCTTTCTTCGAGTCTGTGTACCAAAATACTGGCCTGAGAAGTATTCAGGTTCATTTTCCAGTTGCCGATTATTAGTGTTCTTTTCATTTTAAGCATTACCGTTACTATGCTTATTGTACTCGACTTAGCCATAAAGTCGCAAACTACTAATCAATACTGGCATCACTTATCTAAGAGAGCGGCTATTCCGGGCAATGTATTGCCACTCATTAGCTCAAGGCTAGCGCCGCCACCAGTAGATACAAAACCAAATTTATTTGCCAATCCGGCACCATCAAGATAATCAGCAGTATCTCCGCCGCCAACTATGCTAAACGCTCCACTAGAAATTATCTCTTCCGCAACCATTTCTGTGCCATTGGCAAATTCTTTTTGTTCTGCAATACCTATTGGGCCATTCCAAATCACACTACCTTCTGGCTTTATAACTTCGTTTAGTTGTAGTACTGACATAGGCCCCAAATCTGCAATAATGTCGTCGATTCCAACATCACCGACAAGCATCACTCTAACATTTAAGGCTTCTTTAACATCGGTAGTAACAACAACATCTATCGGTAGCAATAGCGTTTTACCCTTTTCTTCTGCAGATTTTATTATCTGCTTGGCAGTCTCTACCTGATCCAGCTCAACCAAGCTATTACCGACTTCTAGGCCTTTGGCTAACAAAAACGTATTCGCCATAGCACCACCAACAAACAAGACATCAACTTTATCTAACAAAAACGAAATTATCGGTACTTTTGTGGAGATCTTTGCACCACCGGCAATTGCCACTAGTGGTCGCTTTGGATTATCGATACTACTAGTGATGGTGTTTACTTCTTCTTCAACTTCTAGTCCAGCTACAGCAGGTATAAACTTAGGGATGCCGACTAGAGATGCATGACTGCGGTGGCAAGTAGTGAAGTCATCATTAACATAAATATCACCGTAACTAGCCAAAGTGCGCGCAAACTCCTCATCATTAGCTTCTTCTTCAGGATGAAATCGTAAGTTTTCGAGCATTAACAATCCACCACTTGGCAACGCCTTAACAGCAGCAAGCGCAACCTCTCCTATACAGTCGCTAGCAAAAGCAACAGGACGACCGACTAACTCCGAC
>Ga0209190_1002574_pt1 | contig 12180 bp, 16 predicted proteins | sample M_140205_XF_Meta_FD_187315 | JGI IMG/M metagenome (GOLD analysis project Ga0209190, IMG submission 187315) | Freshwater microbial communities from Lake Montjoie, Canada to study carbon cycling - M_140205_XF_MetaG (SPAdes) (version 2) | ecosystem: Environmental > Aquatic > Freshwater > Lake... | reverse complement strand
CATCCTTCATAGTGTTGGTTGTCGTCACGGTAGTCGACGCGGTTCGGGAATTGGTCTTTGCAGTTCCCCATGCGCCTTGGCATTCTGTGCTGCCGCCACCGATCAAGATTTGATTGTTGACCTTGCCAATGAGATCACCAATGATTTCGTTTTGGAGCCATGTTTCAATGCTGGCAGCAGCATTGGTATCAGACAGCAATTCATTTGAAACCCGCACGCCAACCGTGATCTTGTTCAGGCTGAATGAATATTGATTTGTACCCGATGTGCCTTGATATGGTCGCTTAAAAGATGGACTTTGAAGAGTTCCGATTGATTGCTCAGCGACTCCAGTTTGAACAGTGATGTCGTTTTGATAAATCTGTGCAACAAAATTAGTGGCACTCTCAATTTTTTGAACACGACTGAGAATTGTGTCCTCATTGATTTGATGTTCGAGTGACTTTGCCCAACCTGTTGGAGAGAGCAGAGATCCGCCAGTGCCGATGTTTAGCACGCGCAACTCTGCATCGCTTAAATATTTGTGGCCACGCAGGACATAGGTTTGGTATGCGTTCGCATACTCTGGACTGTCAACTCCATATTTTTGATTATCGTTCATTCAAACTCCTTGCGTGTATAAAAGAAAACACGCAGCAAAATGCGGAAGGTCTAAGTACGCATCGGGCCAGCGTGCTCTCGGGGAGTTCGCGGAAGTCCGCTCTCGTGATCGATCGCCGTCAGGCAGCGTCGGTCGAGGCTCTATTCAGTTATGACCCCATTATCGCAAACGGATTTTCGCTCGCAAGGGGTCTAGATCAAAATTGTGGAGGCAGGTAGATCTTTCGTTTCTTGGCTTTCGGTTGCTCGGCTCGGGCTTCGACATATGTGCCTTCTTCGTTCGCGGGAAAACAGACCACGGAGATTTCCAAAAGGCGAGCCTTTTGAATCACTCTCGTCCCCTTGGTCTCGCCTTTGGCAGGCGGTTCGTACTTTTCGGCAAGCGAGATGAACCCGAACGAGCACTGCGTCACAATGCCTGCACTGACCAAGGCATGCGCTTCTTCACTCGTATCCGTCTCGGGAAGCGAGCACTCGAATCCGAGGCCGTCCGCATCAGCAAACACATCTAGATTGCCTGCGCTGACTCGACCCATCGGCTTGGCAGTGTCGTGGTTCCACAGCAGCACAATCTTCTCGCCGTCGGCTGCGATCGACTCGTCAAAGCAAGTCGGCTCAAGACGCTCGTATGTGGTTCCCATGTCGTAGCGGTTCCAATTCGCCGCAACGCCTGCGAGCACCAGCGGCTCGCCCGGGACGAGTTCGCCTTCTCGCTTGGTTACTTTTACTGCGCCAGCCTTGCGTGTTTCGATGTTGCTCATAGTTGCTCCTTGTTGGTTTGAATGAGTTCTTGAATCAGGCGCGTGGCGAGTGCCACGGCCGTCTCGGTGTGTCCTGTGACATGCCAGTCGGCATTGCGTGCTTCGGTCTTGATCGATTCTGCGAATGCGTTGGCGACGGCATTGCCGTCGCTTGCGCGGTCGCTGTGACCTTGCAAGACAAGCAGCCCGCGCATGATCGGGGCGATCTCGCTGGCGATGCGTGCGACATCGGGTATCCACTTGGATACCTTTTCTTTCGTGCGGCATCCTTTGAGATACTTGGCTTCTGCCTCAGTGCATCTTGTCATTGCCGCAAGCGCCGACGGATAGAAAAGATCGACTGCACGGTCAAGTGGATTGACGGTCGACTTCAACTCAGTCGGGTCGATGTCGACCGACGCTGGCACAACATCCGACGGCGGTGGCGTGACCGCTGGGTCTTGCAATACGGGAGTGGCAGAGGCCGCCGCCGTCGGTGTGCTTGTGTTCAGAGGCAAGCGGATCGACTCGCCGCCATCGACGGCTGGCAATCCTTCACGCGCTCTGATTTCGTTGGGTGTCAAGATGCCGTTGGTGACAGCGACCGCATACGCGCTGAAGCGGGTCGACATGTCGCCACGCAACAGATCATCAAATGAGATGCGGGTCGTAACATCGTCGCCGCGCTTGATCAACTTGCGATTGACTTCCTGCTCGAGTCGAGCAGCCCAACCCGCCAGCGTGCTCTGCACGAACACTGCATTGGCTTGTTCGGCTGACGAGTAACTCACGCCGTCGTTGTCGCCGACGCGGTGGCTCGGCACATTGAATGCCGCCGCGATCTGTTGGCGGCAAAACTTCTTCATGCTGTCGAGGTCGCTGTCTTTTGCGTTGGTGCTGATGGCTTCAAACTTGAGGCCTTCTTCAAGGATCGCAATCTTGCCAGCGCCTTGTGCGCCTGAGTGAACCCGATTAAATGCCTCGCGCAATCTGTTTGCGCCTTCCGCGCTCAGTCTGCCCGGCATAGAAAGCACACCAGCTGGTCGACAATTCTGCGAGAAGAATCGAGATGTAAATTCTTGCAACTCCAATTCCATGCCGATCAGGTCGCGCATGCGATGGATCGCCGCTTCGCCAAGCATGCCGTCTGCGCTTGGCCCGACTACATGCAGAATGTCGTAAGGTCTAAATTTGCGTTGCTTGATTTCCTCGGATGCCTTCTCGTCTGCCTTGCCTGTCCAGTATTGGTAATACGGCTGATTGGCAGCGTCTCGCATCATGTACATCAAGTCAGGTCGCAGTCGCTCAAGTCCGATCGGTGTGCCTGCGGGATTGCGATTGATGAATGCAAATGAATTGCCGTAGAGCAAGCAATCCGAAATCTGCGCTTCACGAAACACGAACGATGTCATGTCCTCGTTGGCTTCTCCGTTGAGCAGCTGGTACACAGGATGCGTGACATCATTGCTCGCACCGTCCGCGCTGTTGCGCAGAACTTGCCACGGCATGCGAGCCAGCGTCTGCGAGATCAATCGCACGCAGGCGTAAACTGTCGGAGCCTCCATCGCATTGTCGGGCGAAATGGTTTTGCCAGTCCAAGCCCACGATGAGACATAGGACTGGATGCCGCCTGAGATTGGTTGTCCGATTGGAGTTGTATCCTCGAACATAGATCGAGGCGGGGCTTTGCCGAGTGCGCGTGTGATGAGATCGATCAAACCCATTGGAGTGGTTCCTTGTCGTAGATGGAGGTTGGTGTTGCGTCTTTGTGCACCATGCACGCCAACGCCGTGACGAGCGCGGCGATGCAATCGATGCGCTCCGTCGAACTGCTTTTCGATGGTTTGATATTGCCTGCGGGATCGGTGTCGATCATCGTGTTGGCCATACACCAGTCGGCGACTAGATGCGCGGCGTGCTTTAACTTCTTGCCGAGGACGAGTGCCTCGAGTGCTTTGCACGGTTCGCTCATTGTGCGGAAACCTTGTCTCACCTCAAGCATCGGTAGACCTTCTTGCGCAAGCCCGACAGCGAACTGCGTTGCGTTCCAAGGGTCGTAGCCGACTGCCTTGACCGAGCGGGCGATCTTTGAGATGTCGCGGATCTTCTGCGCCACATATTCATAATCAACGACATCGCCCGGTGTGGCGATCAATGATCCTTGTGAAGCCCAAGTGTCGTAGGGAACTCGATCGACCCGCGCTCGTCTGCGGATGCCGTTCTCAGGACAGAATGCGTAAGATAAAAACGCTACATTTTCTTCCTCGTCGACAGTGATCACGGCCACGGAAGTGAGGTCAGTTGTGGTGGAAAGATCGCATCCAATTATGATGTCCTTGCCCGCAAAGTATTGCTCGTCGATCTCGGGCGCGGCGCACGCGGCCCACGACTCGAGCGAGATCCATCGCTTCTTTGTTTCTGTCCATTGGCAGAGATACAACTGCCTGAAGGCTATTTCGTGTCCTGGCAACTCCTGCGCCTTCTCGCATTCGCTTTGCAAGAATGATTCTTCAACGCTCACGCCGAGATTCGGATTCGCCGCACGCCACACCGCTGGCGATTTCCAGTCTGCATCTTTGTCCGCGCCGAACAGCACTGGTAAGTGCGAGCGATCCACCACAGTGCCCGAGCGCACCTTCTCCGCATACTCATGCTGTTGGTAGCACAGCGAATGCTTGTCGTGACCCGCAGTCGTAATCGAAATTGAGAGCGGCTCTTGTCGTGCTCCGACTCCAGTAGCCATTGCATCCCACAGATCCCGATTTGGTGCAGTGTGCAACTCGTCGTAGATGATGCACGATGGACTCTTGCCGTGCTTCGTGCCTGCGTCCGCTGACAAGATTTCAATCTTGCCGTTGTTCTTTGCGCATGTGATCGTGTTGCGATAAATCTCTAGCACGCTCGACAACGCTGGACACGCTCTGATCATCGCCTTGCAAGCGTCGCCGACGATCGCCGCTTGATCTCGACTTGATGCACAGCAGTAAACTTCGGGGCTGTTCTCGCCGCTGGCGAGCAGCGACCACAGCGCAAGGCCCGCGATCAATGTGCTCTTGCCGTTCTTGCGGGCGACCTCGATGTATGCCGAGCGATAGCGGCGTGTGCCGTCGGCGCGTTGCCACCCGATCAAGTTGCCGACGATCGCCTTTTGCCACGGCTGTAACTCGAAGGGCTGACCAGCCCACTTGCCTTTGCTGTGTTGCAACGCCTGAGAAAAGAATGCGAAAGCCGCGTCGGCTTTAGCCTGGACGAAGTGATCGCCGTCGCCTGCTGTCGCAACTGCGTCGTAGCCGGGCAAGTCGTATCGTTTAAGATCCGAACTTGAACAGGTTTTTGATCGTGTCTTCTTTGCTATCGCCAGCGGCTTTCTGACCTTGAAGTGCAACCCGACTCGAAGCAGTCAAACCGAAATGCGTGATGATCCGCCACGCCGCGTCGCGCGACTCCCGACGCGCTCGTGCCCAAGGATTCATCATCGGTATCCCGCCTTTGCCCTCGATCACATCGCCACCAGTCTGTAAAGCCATGGCGGCGGCGTGCTCCCCGAGAGCCAATTCGTTTGCGAGCATGCTGACGCTGATGCCGTCCTGCTCTTTCATAACGCCCAACTTCGTAATCTGTGACACGACGAGATCAAAGATTCTTTTGCTCTCGATGTTCTCAGTGATGCACGGCAACATCAGCGGCGTGCCGTCAGTGCCGACAACTTCAGTCTTGGCACGACGGGCCCCGAGTCGCGATCCTCGAAGGGTCATGATTGATGTTGGTGTCGGAGCGGGGCCGCGTCGTCCCATGCACGCAGTGTCGCAATTTTATTTTCGCTCGCAAGTGACGCACGCAAATTTTGCTACACTCCGCACGCAATGCCAGCGACCCGCTCACGCAAAGTCACAGAAACTGTCAAGTTTCATCTCAAAAATACTCAAACACGCGTGTAAACATGGCCAAGCACGGTGGTGAACGGCGAGTGTGGATTCGGCGACCCCCCCCTGTTTCTGATGAAATAATGGCATGCCAATGGTTGATCAGAATCGCCATGCCATTCTCACGCTAGAAACGCCACTATTTTTTTAGGTCGGATTGCGTCTTGGATGCGTGGCATGAGGCGCACAGCCCCTGCAAATTAATCCTGACCAATCGCAGGTCGGGAGCGATGGAGATAGGGACGATGTGATCCACGCACACAGCGGCAGTAACCCTGCCCTCACGCAGGCAATGGCGACACAACGGCTCCTCGTTGCGCACCTGTTTACTTAACGCACGCCATGTCCAGTCGTAGCCACGCTTCTGGCTCTGCTCTCGATGATCAGGCAGTCGCGGCTGCTTTGCTTGCGGCGCACGCTGACCCAAGCGTGGCGGTCTATTCGGCATGACGATAGCCCGACTTCAACAGCACTCTCGCAATGTCTGTCGCAGTCGATCGCACCGCTGCCTCATCGAGCAGCGGCAGCGCAGCGTGGAGCGTCTCGTGGATGATGGTGTCGATGCGTTGCGCTGGTGTCATCGATGCACGGATGCAGATCGTTGGCCGTCTGCCCGGTGGATGGTCGCATGTTCCCCAAGCGGTGCGGCTGATCTCGCTCGACTTCACAAACTTGATGCGCCACATGATCCCGCCAATCTTGCATGAGAAGTCATTGGGCATCGAGCACCTCCCAATTCATGCGAGGTCGCATCACGCTGCGATTCGATGTGGTTGCCTTCTGCAATTCATAGTCGACAAATAATCGAATCCACTTTTGCCGGCACGGCTTCGGGCCACTACCGAGTTGCGCCTCGTATCCTTGCGCTCCGTCCTTGTATCCCTTTGCCAATGTGCCCACACGAATGAAAGAGCAGAAGCGATTGTGCACGCGGTACGCACCGTTCTGACTTGATAGGTACTCGCGCTGCACGCCGATGATGTTTGAATTGTGATCATGCCCGCAAACGATTGCGTCGCATGACTCGATCCAACTGAACATATTCTTTGCCGCGCTAAATCCACCGCCTGCGCCGTGAAAATACTTCATCGTGAATGTCAAGTGATTGCCACCCGCTTCGAGTTGCACCTTCATCCATCCACCGTATCCACCCGCTCCAACCTGTGTATTTTTGCACTTGCTTTTGAGTGCGCGCACCGTGTGCGAAACTGGACAGGTCTCGTGGTGACGAGTCCATGATGTCTCATGATTGCCAGCCCCAAAGAACACCCAACGCTCCGCAGCACCTGGCACTTCATCGCACAAGAACGATGCCGTCTCATCAATGCACTCGTCGAAGTATGCCGTCGCCGCAAGGTTAGATCGCAGTCGCGCCTTGTCCTGTCTTGCATCGGTGCGGCCTTGGCAGAGGTCGTACCAATCTCCATTTGAAATGATCATTGCGTCACGCTTGACTGCGGTCTGTAGCAATCGCTTGAGCACTGGTCGATCGCACTCGCCGTCAAAATGCACATCGCTCAACACAAGAATCCATCGCTCCCAATTCTTTAATTGCGACGCGGTATCTTTTACGATGTGGATGTTGCGACCGTGATGCGTGACAATCCAACTTGGTTTCACGCTCTTGGCCATTACTTCTCCCCGATTAAGTTCAGCAACTCCCTTGCAAACTGTGGCGCAGCACTGACCCGCATCATCACGACCCACTCGTTCTCGCCGTCTTGACGAAAGACAACGACTGGCGTTTGTCCCGGTGCTGCGTCGATCTCTGCCTGCTCGAGCCAATCGGTCACGGCGACACGGCAGTATCGCTTGCACTCGACATGCAAATTGCCCGTGCCTTTTAGATCCGCATCACCAGCGTCGCCGCAGTATTGCACTGAGCGTCTTGCCTCCGTGCAGTTCCAATGCTTTGCAAGTTCAGCGGCGCACTCGCGCTCGCCGACTTTTCCTTTGGTTCGTGAGTGCGATCCCATGACTACATTTTGCCCTTTATATTTTCGCTCGCAATAGGCAAGTCACGACTCGCTGAAATAGGTCTTGTCTCCGTCCCACCTGTATCGCCCGATGTAGACCCACTTGCCGTCGGGCATGCGGGTGTAGAGAGCCTCGGTGTATTCGCCCTTGAGGTGCAATGGAACCTCCCTGTCCAAACAAATTCCCTTAATGACCCCGAGCCGAATATGCGTGTCCGATCGCGAAGGCTGTATCTCGTCGCCGCAGCACGGCCCGCCGATGAGCACATAGGTGATGTCGTCATTCTCGGGATCGCTTTCCACCGTTGCATTTTCTCATCGAATCGCCCGCTCGCAATAGCGGCATGATCGGGTAATGCTTTAGCAGTCGATGCGACTCCGTGCGAATGAACTTGATCTCGCCTGGCTTGCAGTGCAGCAGGAAGAAAAGAAAGTCCCGCGTCTGTGCGATCGTGCGCTGCTCTTCGTCTCGTGTTGTCATTGCACCCACTTTCCTTTTGGATCTTGGTTGTGGCTGATCCGTGGCCTCAGCCCGATCTCCAACTCTCGGATGTGATCTCTCTCTGCCTCGCACTGTTTCAACCTCTGCTCCACCGACTCGAACTCCCGCACCCTCACCTCCCACTCCACAATCCAGACGACCACCTCCCGGAGCCGCTGTGCATCTCGTTCCGACCCGAGCGCGGCTACTCGGACGGCGATTCTGAGGATGGTGTCGGATGGTGTCATGTCAAAACATCGGAGGGTCTGCCACCGCCTCCGATGTTTTGAGAGGCGCACCCAAGCGTCGTAGAAAACATCGGAGGGACGACACCCTCTAGGGGTCGTCCCTCCGATCTTTTCACGCCCGAAAGATCGGAGGTTGAACGGATCGCCGACCCTCCGATGATGCCCTCCGATAAAGTTATATGGACTATATATAGATGCATCACATTGCCTTTCGGTACGGCCCGCGCTCGCTCTCGGCGACGAGCAAACCCTCTCCGACCGAGGCTTGACGGAGGGTCTTAAACCTGTTGGCACTCAGTTTCAACTTGAGGGCGATGGGCAAAGCCTGACCTGTGGTCAGGGTCTTGATACCAAACACCTCGTCGACAAATCGCTCGGTAGTCCAGCCGTCATCGATTGCCACCTTGCGCTTGAGCCGTGCCGCATCTTTGTTGTCGGCTGTCGTGAACAGCGGGAACGACCAATGCAGAACTTTGGGCAGCACTGGCTCGAACGACCGCACGGCTGCGTCAAGCACCAGGTGATGCTCGTCCTCATGGTGGCGCAGGATGAGATGCGTGTCTGCTGCTCGGCTCATGCTGCCTGCGCCCGAGCCGACATCGGTCACATCCTTGTCCGACTGATTGCCCTTTGATGTGTGGTGGATCATGATGAAACAACAGCCCAACTTCTGCGCCCATTGATCAATCATGTTGTAGACCGCAGCCATTGCGCCGTTGTCATTCTCAGCCATGCCGGCCACAAGGAAGCGGTAGAACGCATCGAGGATTACAATGTCGTAGCGACCCTTCTCGATCTTGTCGAACAGCACTGGCCCGAGTTTGGAGAAGTCGATCAAGTTGCCGCGCAAGTTCAGCGTGTCGAGGTCTGCGAGTTCGGCGATGTCGATGCCGAGTGCCTTGCACAATGCGGGTATGCGCCTCGCCGTCGTCTCGCTGTGCAACTCGTTGTCGATCAGCAGCACGCGGCTCTTGGCGCAGTGGAACCCGAGCCACGGTCGCCCGAGCGATGCGTGAATGGCAAGCGCGTTGACCAGCCACGACTTGCCCATCTTTGGCGCACTGATGATGTTCATGGTCTCGCCCGAGCGCAGTAGTCCGTGAATGATTGGTCGGCGCAGTTCCTTGTGAGCCGCGACGAGTTTGCAGATCGGCGTGATGACAAGCGCGGAGTCTGCGGCAGCTGGTGTCGCCGCCTCGGCATCTCCAACGCACGGCAAGCGCGGGAACTTGAATGCGTTTGCGATCTGCCTCGGGATGTCAAGCAGATCAATCGGCGACAGCCCAAGCGACTGCGCTCGCTCCGTGATCGCTTTGATCGCATCGCCTTCGTCCCAAGACCGTGCCGCAAGATCGCACGCCACCGTGAAGATGGTCTGTCGCCGACCCGCTGGCATCACATAGCCCTCGTTCAAGAATCGGTGCGACAGGTTGCTCATCGACTTTGGCACTGGCGGCACGACAACTCCCACTCGCTCCGACTCTCCATCCGTCGGGTCAGGAAAATCTGCGAGCGAGTAGGTGTTGTCCGTGTCGACTGCGGCCACATAGCACAAAGGTCGGTGGTCGTACTTGGTATTGACAAAGCCCGGCAAGCGCATCAAGCGCGGAGCGTCGTGAATGCACTTGTCAGAGCCGAGCCGAGCAGCGAGTGCCTTCTGATAAGCGCAGTGAATATCCATGTTCGTGAGCGGCTCCGACAGCCGCCACCACGCATGCACGCCTCCACCAGTGGCAACAATCGCTGTCGGCTCAGGTATCAGTGACTCCAATATTTTCATCTTCGCCTGCTCGATGGTCGTGCCACCGTCAAAGTCTGCGTACAAGCATCGAGCCATGTTCACATCTTTGGCAGTGCCGCCCTTTCTATTCGCTCTCGGGTTGGCTCCGAAGTACATGTCGGTTGCGTTGCCTCCAAGTTTCGCAAGGTCGGCGATGATGTCGGGTGCGTTCTTGAGATCCGTCCACTTCTGCACGCGCATCGCGCCGAGCGTGCGGATCTCGATGATGTCGTCCTCTGCGAAGATGTACGGCAACAAGCGGTAGGCGTGGCTGATGACTTCAGTTTCCATAGTTCACTCCCCACGAATAAAGAATCCACCACATCCCGATCAAGCCGCAGAGCAGCCCGAGATAGAACGACTCGACGCTGTCGTGCATTCGTTTGAGTTTCATGTCGCATCCTTGCGTTTATTAAAGCGAGCGACGGCAACCAATGTCACCGCCGCCCGCCGTCCGGGGCTTATCTCAAAACGGAATATCCATGTCGTCGACTGGCACAACAATCGGGCTTGCATGGCCCGATTGATGGCCCGCAGGATGAGCAGGCAGATACGCCTTGACGATGTTGGAGACCTTGCCGACCTTTGATGTGTACTGCTCGATCGATGCCATGACCCTGACATCCATCAGGCTCTGCTCGTTCAAAGAGCCGCCACGCTTTAATGGTGGGAGGTTGCAGGCGATCACCACCGTGTTGATTATGTGTGGCTCATGCACGCCGATCGTGGCAAAGATCCGCTTGTTGTTGCCTTGGAACTCGGTGTCGAGCCACAACTTGAGCGACATGCCGTCCTTGTTAAACTCGTTCACCTTGTACTTGTCGGCGGCGAACTCTGCCTTTGTGATGGTGAATGTGTAGACACCATTCGGAAGAATGATCTCCTCAAACTTGCGATCGGTCTTTAGTTCCTGCGGTGCATCCCATATCAGTTTCATTTCTTACTCGCTTTCTTTTCTGAAATTTTGCTGTGACCAGTCGCCACCTTGGCAACGAGTCGATCCCGAACATCTTCACGCGATGCGCTTCCCTTTTCCGCTGCGGCTTGCGCCGACGCGGCTGAAATTTTGTGACCAAGTTCTTTGGCAATCTCGCTGACTTGGCCGGCTAGACCTTCAATCTGCTCCTCAAGCACCGACTGCTTGAGCATCGCCATTACGCTGCTCGACCCGCTGCTTGATGCAGCAGCGGGTGGCAACGCACGCGCCTCGGGCTGCGCCGACTCGATCGGCATCTCCTCCGCAGGCGTTGCTTCAATCTTTAATAGATGCGGGATTATTGCGCATGGAGAGTGTCGATAGGCACGACCTGTAGCCCGAGTGATCGCCATTGATCGCACGCTGAATGCGGCACGACCCCACGGCGCACGCTCCGCGCTCGACGCAATTGCAGAGCCACGACTGACGGTCTCGCCAGTGTCGATGCGCACGATGGCGACGACAGCCATGTATTCAACAGAGCCGTCGTCGGTCTGTTGCTTTGTGACCTCTAGTTCTGTGCTTGTAAAATTAAAAGCCCACGCCACGGATTGCCACCAAGACACGGTCGGGTACTCGCGCTGTGATATCCGAACGATGAGATGCGAGACCGTCGCCGCAATCTCTTTCGCAATCGCACGCGCCTTCTGCATCTGCGCAAGCGGTGTCGGCTGTTCTGTTGACATGATTTCGTTTGTCATAGTTGCTCCTGTAATTTTTTCATCGCCCACGCTGGCAACCCGATGTCAACGACATCGTCCTGCGGCCATCCCGGGTATTTATTTTCAGCCTTGCACTTCCACCACTCATTCTGCAACTCGACAAGTCTGTCGCTGTAGCAGTCCATCACATCGTCACGCATGCGAAATACTCCAGTGCCAAATGGTGCGTTGGTTTCAACCACAAGAAAGACAAACATGAAATCGTCAGGCAACATGCGACCTGTCGCTGTCATTGCGGATCGCAACACGGCCCGATACCAGGCTGCTTGCATGCCGTATCCGAAGTTGGCGATCGACTTCTCAAAATCTAAATTGGCTAGATCACGAGTTGTTTTTAAATCACACACCATGCCTTGGTTGTTCCATGCGTCGAGCCGAGCCTTTGCGGGGTAGCCGCCGATCTCGCCAAACACGCTGACCTCGCGCTTCTTGCAGGCACTCAGGCTGTGCTTGATGCGCCAATCCTTTTCGCACGCGGCGATCATGCCATCGAGCTGCTGCGCCTGATCTGCTGAAATAATGCAACGACCTTGACCTTGATAAGACAATTCAAATTCGGCATGTATTTCCTTGCCTGCTTTCGTTCGCTTGTCAACATCAGGACTCACGACAGCCTGCGCTAGATCGTTCTCGGGTTCAAGGATGGCCGCATGCAGTGCCGTACCCAATGCCATCGCAGGAGATGCCATCGGAGTAGCAAGCATCTCCCGCGTGTGCATGGGTGTTGAGGTCTG
>Ga0209190_1002573_pt1 | contig 12183 bp, 4 predicted proteins | sample M_140205_XF_Meta_FD_187315 | JGI IMG/M metagenome (GOLD analysis project Ga0209190, IMG submission 187315) | Freshwater microbial communities from Lake Montjoie, Canada to study carbon cycling - M_140205_XF_MetaG (SPAdes) (version 2) | ecosystem: Environmental > Aquatic > Freshwater > Lake... | reverse complement strand
ACTACTCATGGTACTGCTTTTTTGGTTAAAAATGACGATCATTTTTATCTTGCTTCCGAAACAGGGGATTTGATTTGCGCCAAGGTATCTCCCAAAGGTTATGAAGAAATCAGCAGGGCGAATCTTCTAAAACCTACCAACGCAGCTTTCAATCGTGATGTGCTTTGGTCGCATCCTGCCTTCGCAAACAAATGCATTTATTGGCGCAATGATGCAGAGCTTATTTGTGTTTCCCTTGCTGAATAGAGCAATTTTTATTTTCGGTTGATCGCATCATTTACCAGATGTAATTCCCCTGAGTGATTCTTAGCAGCATTAGGATGGAGCTTAAAAACCCTGTTGTATCGAATGTTTGGTAGTAATTCACTGGGTAGGGTTGAATCATCACAGGTGGATAGGGCTGAATCACAACAGGGTAGTTTTGGTTATCGTTTGGTATTGTAATGATTGAAAACCGGTTGTTGAATCGATCATAGCAACTGATGTAGGTGTAATTTCCGTAATTGTATCCCCGAAAATATCGGTTGTTATTTACCCATGAATAACCGTTGTAATAATTGCTAAGTCCTTGATTATTGACTAGGGGCTGAGGGTATTTTCTTGTGTGCTCATAAAAATCTCTGACCGTTTGTTGATGATAATAATTCTGATTATTAGGGATATTTCTTCGGTTGTTGCTATCTGAGTAAGTTGTATACCGGGGTGGAGCTTCTTGAATTGGTGTTTTAGTTGCCCCGGTTGGAGGAAGTGGTTTTTTATCTGAAACTATTGGCCTGCGAAGAGGAACGGGTGTAGGTGTTGGCTTAACAACTTCGGGAATAGAAACCGGCGGATCATTGGGCTTTTTAGGAAGTGGGATTGGCTTAGGCTTAACCACTTCAGGAATAGATACTGGTGGATCATTTGGCTTTTTAGGAAGTGGGATTGGCTTAGGCTTAACAACTTCGGGAATAGTTACGGGTGGGTTGGCTGGTTTTGCAGGAACGGGCGTTGGCATAGGCTTAACGACTTCTGGAATAGAGACGGGTGGATCATTTGGCTTTTTAGGAAGTGGGATTGGCTTAGGCTTAACAACTTCGGGAATGGAAACCGGCGGATTATTGGGCTTTTCCTTAGCAGGGATTAGGTTGCTAGGTTTTGATCCTTCTGAAATCGGGGGGCGATTTTTAGTTGGCGCAACTGCTGAATTTTTAGGGTTAGGTTGTGTTGGTGCAGTCTTTTTTTGTATGTTTGAATCTGCTGAAATATCGGTTGTAATTAAGAAAATGATCGCAAGTGCTTGAACTAAAACCTTAAAGTCAGCTTTCGCTCTTTTGCGTATGTTCATTGAATTTACCCCTTAATTTATGATTGCTAATTGCACTTCTGCATGAGTAATTCACTTTTTGATAATTCTTGCATTCAGAACCGAAAAGAATTCTGACTTTTTATTTGGGAAGGCGTTGCGAAGTGCAGGGCAGTAGATTGTTCGCATTCAGTTTGTTGGAAAATGTTGTAGGTGCTAACCCTCCGATTGTTTTTGATCTCAAAAAGTAACGCTAACCCTATTTAGTAGATAGCTTTTTTTAGGATACTTTCTGCAGCAGTTATTCCCGACAAAAAAGCACCTTCAAACCGTCCACCATTCACCCAGTCACCACAAATTGTCAACCCAATTGATTCATCATGCAGATCTCTCGGATTTATAAAACTTCCCCCGATGCTATATCTCCAGCGGTGAGCCGTTTTATAAAATTGGGCGGGCAGGTTTTCTCCGCTGGCGCATGTTAAAGATTCTAAAAGTTGGCTAATTACTGATTCTGGCGCATCTTCTAGATGCTTGGCTGACCATTCGGCATTGGCATGAAGCACCCAGCAATCTTTTGTTGCATCACGACCAGGCTTCGAACTATTTCTTGCAACCCATGAGATCGCTGAATCATGGATGAAGGCCCCATCCCAAGGCACATCCAATTTCTTTTCAAATCCTACAAGCACTGCCCAGCAGGGCGCCATCGGAGTTGAGGATGCAATTTTCCCAACAGGGTGATTAGCAAGTAATTCCCCAGTTTGTGGTGCAGGTAATGCAACGACCAAATGATCAAAACCGTTGTATGCAACCCCGGCTTCATCCAAAAGAGTCCATTGGTTTGATGAAGGCTTAACTTCTAAGATTTTCGTTTCTTTCTTGATCTCTAAATTTTTTGCAAGATCTGCAGCCATCGCAGTCATACCGGGGGTTCCCACATATCTCGGAATGATTTCTGTCCCTGTAATTTCTTTATTGTTAAGTTTTACAATCCTGCCTTTCCATTCTGAAACTACTCCCAAGTTTTTCCAAGTATTTACAAAGCTTTGCAGGATGGGGTTGCGTACCGTGAAATATTGGGCCCCGTGATCGAAGGAAATATTGGGTTCCACACGACGGGTTGAGGTTCTTCCCCCAACACTTTTGCTTTTTTCGAATACAGTTGCATGTATGTCTTTTTGTGCAAGGTGGTTTGCACAGCTTAGCCCTGCGATTCCTGCACCAATGATTGCGACTTTTGGTTTTAACGATGCCATTGCTGCTCTCGATGAATTTTAATATCTGCTAAACTTTAGCCCCAACGCCAGTTTAGCGGGTTCAAAGTTCCTAATTTCATACATAGTCTTGCCTTGCATGCAGATATTATCCAGAACATTAATTTTATCCTCAACAGCAAAAATAATTCTTGGAAATTATTTCCTGCTGCTATGATGGTTTGAGATTTCTTTGGTGCTATTATTCATTCTTTCTTATCGAAGATCTGAGGGATTTATGGCTTGGAATCTTGATGATGATGGTAAATTTAAAAATCCAATCAGTGGCCATAGTGCCACCACTTTTTTTCTTCGAAGATCCATTGCGATAATCCGTGAAATTACAGGCATGGAATTAGATTACCCTGAATTTGGTATTAGTTGTTTAAACACTACGGGGATTATTGCGCAGCATTGGGATTTTATACCTTCTGCCAAATCTAACCCTGATACGGTAATAAACCTTTGCGTGGTGATGGGAATCATGGAGTGGGTTGATTCAACACGCAAAAATCGACCTGCGGGCGTTCCGGTTACCAACCCAATTAATCGGAAAAAAGCTGAAGATTTGTTTCCTTTGGTTATGCAACTTGTTTATGAATTATTTCCTTTATTCAGGCAGTTTTCTGAAGCTAAGTCTTTTGTGGAAGGCTCGTTTAATCATGCAATTCGCTATGTGGAAGAATTAGATCTTCAATGGAAAAGGGGTTTTCGTGAGAAAATGGTTTGCCTACTGACACTTTACCCCAGCATCAGGCAATGGACATTGAACGATAAAGTTATGGGGAAGATTGCAAGCGAATTAAATCAGCTTAGTGAAAAACCAAAAAGCTAACCTTATTAATCGGTGCTGTTTTGTGCGTCTATGGGTTGCGTATTTATACCAATGCATTAAGGTAGACGATATGGATATCAATGTCTAAATTATTGGTGTTAATTGAATTCAGTTTGGTATTATTGCTTTTTTGATTTACTTCTGAATTTTCTTACCCATCCAAAAGGCACAACAACTTGGTTAATCACACATCCCTTTTTTCCCGCTTTGCCAAATGGACATCGTCTGCAGCGGGGCATCCAATTACTTTTACATCTGCTGTATCAATTATTTTGCTTTGGGCTTTAACTGGATCGTTTTTTAATTTTAGTGATACTTGGCAACTTGTGATTAATACTGGCACGACCATTGTTACATTCCTAGTTGTTTTTCTTGTACAAAACACCCAAAACCGCGACAGTGCTGCGATCCAACTAAAGCTTGATGAGTTGATTCGTGCAATGAATGGCGCCCATAATTCTTTTCTCGATATCGAAAATATGACCGAACAGCATATTAGGCAGATCAAGGAGCGCTTCGAAAAACTGGCGGAAAACGCGCGAGAAGATTTAAGAGATGGCCTAAAAGATATTGGTACCCCTGAAGTCGATGTTAATTAATGACCTATTGTTTGTGCTTTTTGTGTAAATAATTCCCATCAAAATTAGTATTTATTAAGATCTTTATTTAGTTAGTACGGCTAAGGTACTGAGGGCCAAGGCATTTTTACCAACTCTGAAATTGCGTTTTTTTACGTTCATTTCATGAGTCTGCAACCAAGTAAGATTGCAAAGCAAGGTTCAATTTTTGAATCCAAGGCTTGATTTATTTCATTTTCAGCTGAGTATTTTTAGATTTCTTAGGGTTTTTTGGTCAGGTCGATTGGCTACTCAGCACCGGTTTTTAGCTCTAAACCTAAGCGAAAATATTCCTCTGCAAACAATTATTGAAATGTTAAGCAAGTATAAGCTAGTATATTTTTGAGGAATTGGGTGTTCTGGGGTGTTTGGGGCAATTTTGGTTTAAGGTCTTTTCTGATAAAAAAGACAAGTTTCTAAGTTTATCGGTCTGAAAATCCCTTGGGGTTCGATCCAATACGGCTGGATTTTTTGCAAATCCTTTTCTTTTTAAGTGTTTTTTTGTACACATGCTTGTTTGGAAAGTTTGGTTTTTTACTGTTTTTGATCATTTTTGACACCTTTATTTGCCAATCCTCAAAAATTAACCTAATTTCTAGAAACCTTTTGATTCTTCCCCTGTTTCTGCGGGGTAAGGTTATTTTTAAATCTTTTGATTTTTTGTGATCTTTTCATGTGCCGATGCGTAGTGGTTTGGATAGGGGTTTTAGATTTTTTAGACGGTTGAATTAGGAAATAGCGAATACTTAAGTTTTTAGTGAGTTTAAACTTTTTCCGTAGTGTTTTTGACGATAATCAGGTAGATTACAGTGCTCGATTTCGCTTGATTTTAATTAATTGTTTTCTTCGTGAGTCGTTAGTTTTAAAAGTAGGTTTAAATGAATAAATATAAGCTGCAGCAATGGTTTAAATCGTTCTTTGATTTCGAATCATTATCTAGTTCAAAACACCCTAGATCGGGTCGCCTATCGGTTGAGCTTTTGGAAATCAGGCTCACCCCCGATGCCAACACCATGCCCGGATTTCATGATCTGGGTAATGATTTTTCAGATAACAACTGCCCTGCAAATTCAATCACGCTTATTGATGATATTCGCCTTTTGCATAACTTAATTGACTACCGTGCCAATCAAGTTTATTTTTCCTCAAATAATTCTTCCTACTTTCCTGTTTCAACTTTTCAAGCGGTAAGTAAACTCGATGCTGTTGCTTTGCAGGCCGCCGCCACCAAAGGCGTGGTTATAATTGATTCTGCTCTTGTTGCAACTATTCCTGCGGACGAATTAAAAGGTTCGTTGGTTATTTCGATCGATGGCAATCGCGATGTCGTTAGCCAGATAACCACTGCGCTTGAAGGTCTTGCCAATGTGCCAGTGCTTAGGATTATCAGTCATGGTGATGATGGCGTATTGTATTTCGGAAATCAGGCTTTTGATTCCACAGATTTAACTTCTAGTGCAATGCAGGTTGCATCATGGGGCAAGTCGTTAACCCCCGATGCGGACATTCTTCTTTATGGCTGTTCGGTTGCAAACACCGATGCAGGCAAAGCGTTTGTGCAGCAGTTCGCAAGCATTACGCAGGCAGATATTGCAGCAAGTAGCAACTTAACCGGCAAGGGTGGCGACGAAGTTCTTGAATTTCAAGTCGGCCAAGTTTCAAATGCTCTTATTGCTAGCGCAATTAATTATAATAGCGCCAATCTTACGCTTGTGCAATATACCGTTACCACCACTGCAGATGCAGGTGCAGGTTCATTAAGGCAGGCAATTACCGATGCTAATTTAAACTCAGCCAATGATGAAATTATTTTTGCTTCTGCGCTTTTTACGAATGGCGCTAGTACGATCACTCTTGGATCCGCCTCGCTTCCTACTATCGCATCAACTACAAGCGCAGGTTCGCTAACCATCACTGGGCCTGGTGCTCCTTCGCTGATCATCAGCGGTAATAACGGCAGCGGTGGTCGCGACTTTAGTATTTTCAATATTGCCTCGGGTGGCAATCTCTCCATCTCCGGAGTTACTGTTTCTGGTGCCAAAACCACAGGCAATGGCGCTGGCTTTAGTAATCTTGGCACCCTCACCGTCTCTAATTCTTTAATCTCGGGAAATTCTGGCGGGAACACGGGTGGAGGTATTTTCAGCACCGGTATTCTTACTGTTTCTGGTTCCACATTTACGGGTAATTCAGCAAATTATGGTGGCGGTCTTTATATTAGCAAATGGTCATCATTCGGAACTGTTTCCAATTCCACCTTCTCAGGCAATACCGGAGTTAGACAAGGTGGCGGCCTTTTTAATAATGGCACTCTCACCATCACCAACACAACTATCTCAGGCAACACCGCATCACTAGCTGGCCAGGCTGGTGGACTCCACAGTAATGGCACTATAAACATTGCCAACACTATCATCGCCAATAGTACCAACGGCGTGGATTACTATGGCTCTGCTAATTTGATTTCCCCTGCCACGGCATCTAGCAACCTTGTTACCCAGTCTGGGCTGGCTTGGGCCACCACCGTTACCACCGCCCAACTCAATCTTGGCCCCCTGCAAAATAACGGCGGCACTACCTCCACCATGGCCTTGGGTGCAGGCAGCGTTGCCATCGCCGCAGGCAATTCAACCATAAGTAATGCTTCGCCAGTCAGCGGCTTGGATCAGCGCGGCGTTACTCGCTCTTCCTCCGCGTCCAGCATCGGCGCCTACGAATATCTGCCATCGATTAGTTTTTCACCGCAAACCACAATTCCTACTTGGAATAAAGCCGGCAAGGTGATCGTTGCTGATGTAAATAGCGATGGCAAGCAGGATATGGTTGTTCAAAATTTCGGGTATGGTGAACCTAATAACGGCCCTAGGCACGACTTTGTTTCAGTGTTTCTTGGGAAGGGCGATGGTACCTTTGAAACCAGAATAGATACTGCCACCGGTTCCTACTCCAACTGGCTTGGTTCGGGTGATTTTAATGGCGATGGCAAAGTGGATTTTGTCACCCCCAATTATTGTGGTGAGTCCATAACTATCCTTCTTGGTAAAGGTGATGGCACATTTAATCGACAAGATCAGTCAAATTCTGCTGGAGCCAGATCGCCTGCCTTTGTCATCACAGGCGATGTGAATGGTGATGGTAAAATCGATATTCTGACCACCAATCTAAACAGTAGTAATGTAAGTATCTTCCTTGGCAATGGTAATGGGACCTTCCAACATCCAACTTTATTATCGACATCTGCTTTTCCTAGAAGCATTGTGCTGGGAGATTTCAATAGCGATGGCAAAATGGATATTGTTGTTAACACTGATTCAGGAAACACCCTTTTTCTTGGCACCGGAACCGGCAACTTTACGTCGAATTCAACCATCGGCATCACGGGGGTACTTACTGCTGCAGATTTTAACAGGGATGGTTTTTCCGACATCGCAGGTACCGAGTTGAATGTGGTTAAGGTGGTGTTAGGCAATGGTAACGCTACTTTTAAGGCTGCACAGGCTTTTTCAGCCCCGGGCGTTTGGGCATCTATTATTGCTACCGATCTTAATGGCGATGGGTTCCTCGATTTGCAACTTCCTCAATTTTATGCCAACACGATTGCGGTGCTAAACGGCAATGGCGATGGTTCTTTTAAATCTCCGATTGTTTTTGCTGTTGGCTCGAATCCCAATACCGTGGCATCTGCAGATTTCAACAGCGATAACAAACCCGACCTCGTTGTAGCCAATCGTAGCTCAAATAATGTCAGCGTGCTTTTAAACACGAGTAACTTTGCGCCAACCCTTTCCCCAAGTCGGATTGTTGTGGCGTCTCCATCGGCTTCTATTAGTTCAAATTCTGAAGTTTCTTTTTTAGAGACACAAGCTATCCCCACAGGTGTCACAGTTTATGGTGTTAAAGTCACGAGGGATTTCAGCACCTATTGGCCAAGTTCAAATCCTGCATATGCTCATGTATATTTGAAATTAAATGGAGTTGTAGTCGGTCAGTTGGGTTTTAACGCGACGGGCACTAATGGCGCCTATACCTCCGTATCGACCGAGTTTTTTGGCCCTTTATCCTCCTATATTCCAGGGGGTGTTAACACTTGGACCATTGGTTCAATATGGAATCCCGTAAATCTGGCAAATATCAAGATTCAGGTCTTTTATGCTAATGCTTCTACACCCGCTATTGCTGTAAACGGTATCGAAGGTACGCCACTCAATTTTACTGCCGCAAATTTCACCAATGCTTATGGCGATGCCGAAAACAGTGCCTTGGCCAGCATCACCATTGCAACTCTTCCTGCAACCGGAACCTTGAAGCTTTCTGGCAATAATGTTTCCGCTGGGCAGGTTATTGCTGCCGCTAATCTTGGCAATTTAACTTATGTTCCTGCACTTAACGAAAATGGAACCAAGACCTTCACTGTAACCGCATCGGATGGCTCTGCATCATCTGCAGTTGCTACTGTTAGCATGAATATCGTTGCGTTAAATACCGCACCAACGCTTGCTCCAATTTCTGTAAGTGGTACCGAAGATAATACATTTGCATTTAGTGCGACCAATTTCACCGGGGGAACCGTTGCCTCTCCTGGCATAGCTTATGTTGGCCTTCAATCAGATATGGGCGCGGGGTGGAGAACTGCATCCACAGCCAAAACTTATGATCTTGATGGGAATAATGTTCTTGGTAGCAATGGTTGGTGGTTGCCAAATTATACTTTAAGTAGCCCTTCATATATAACCAGTTTTGCCAACAATAGTTACTATCCCGGTAACGGGGCTTATGCATTGGTGGACAACCCGTTAACCACGCCGGGAGCATCCCCATCGCTTATTTATTCTGGGACTACGAACGCTCAATTCCCTGGTTATGGAGCCAAATCCTCTGGGTCTGTAGTTTCCTTTACTCTGACTGGGGTTGTTCCCGGAACCATTCGTGTTGGAATCATGACTGGAAATACAGATGCATCTGGCGCCTTTGGGGCCAGCGGTTATCAGATTATTTCTGGATCATTCGATAGCGGCATGACCACCGAATTACAAACCAACGGTGCGGTATATAACGGCAACCCTGATTGGGTATTCTTTGATATTACTGGTGGCATCGCTGGCCAAACCTATTCTATCTACGCTAAAGGTGGGCCCCAAGGTAATGCCGGCATAGGCGCAATCTCTTTTGATTCGATTACCATTACCCCTACCTATTCCGATTTAGAAAACTGTCCATTGGCCAGCATCATGATTGCAACTCTTCCTGCAACCGGAACCTTGAAGCTTTCCGGTGTTGATGTTTCTGCTGGACAGGTTATTGCTGCGGCTAATCTTGGTAATCTAACTTATGTTCCTGCATCTAATGAAAATGGGACTAAGACCTTTACGGTAACTGCATCTGATGGCACTGCATCTTCTTCCCCTGCAACCACAGTAAGCATTAACCTTGCTGCGGTAAATGATGCACCAACGGCAAAGTTACAAACCATCGATCCAACCGAAGACACTGCTTATTCTGGTACTTTAACTGGTTCCGATATAGATAGCAGCGCTTTAACTTACTCCGTGGTATCGCAGGGTACTAAGGGCATAGTCACGATTACAAACCCATCAACAGGCGCATTTACTTATGCTCCCAATTCTAATGCTAATGGTTCCGATAGCTTTAGCTTCAAAGTTAATGATGGAAGTTTGGATAGTGCGCCAGCAACCGTAACGGTGAATATCACTGCGGTGAATGATGCACCAGCAATTGGCGGCGTAGCTACAGCTATTAATTACATTTCTACGGATTTCACTACTGATCCTGCCAACGCAACCATCTCAGGAAGTGCTTTAGTTTCCAATGGTGAATGTGTTTTAACTCCCGCAGCAAGTGGCCAATATGGTTATTTATTATTCAATACATTGGCATCTAATCCCACTGCATTTTCAGCACAGTTTGATTATCGGGTAGCGGATGGCAGCGGAGCCGATGGAACTAGCTTTAATTACGGTGTGATCGGTTCGGCTAGTGGCGATGAAAGCGGCATGACCAACACCGGGTTGGTTGTTTCACTGATTGAATATGGCACACAAAGGGTGCAAATAAAACTTAATGGTACAGTTCTTCAAACCGCCAATGTAACTCTTATAGGCTCTAATTATCAGCGCATTGTTGTTAATGTTGATGGTTCCAACAAGCTTTCAGTTTCTGTTGGTGGTGTGGCGGTGGTAAGTAACTTGGATTTGGGGACCACTTATGGCAATGCCGATAAATCCAGTTGGAAGTTTGGCTTTGCTAGTCGTTGTGGTGGCGCAAATAACAAGCATAGTATTGATAACCTTGTTATTTCAAATAATGTTGTGCCTGTAACCGCATTGGAGCAAACTCCAACGGCTCTTACAGGTTCTTTGACCCTTTCTGATGTTGATAATTCCACGCTTGCATCTGCTGTTGTGATCATTACCACAGGCCTGAAAACCAGTGAAGATGTTTTAGGCTTTGTTGCTAATGCCACAAACTATGGAAATATTACTAGTAGCTATAATTCTTCAACAGGTGCTCTTTCGTTGACTTCAGCAGGGGCAACAGCAACCTTGGCACAATGGCAGGCGGCCTTGCGGTCTGTTACCTACACCAATACCTCGGATACGCCAGATACAACCAGTCGTACTATTTCGTTTGTAGTAAATGATGGCAAAGTTAATAGCGCTGCAGCAACAGTTACTGTGAATATCACTGCGGTCAACGATGCGCCAGTTGCGAATTCTGATGCTTATACAACAACTGAAGACACGCCTTTGGTGGTAAGCCTTGGCTCCCCAGTGGTTGATCAGCAGCAAACCACTTGGAACACTGGTTTACCATATAATGGTTATCAAACCTTTACTGCTGGGCAGACAGGGTTTTTAACTAGTATCGATTTAATGCAAAACGGTACGGCATCTAATCCACAGCAGGTTACCCTGACTGTTTATGCTGGCGATGGAATTAATGGTGTTTCCCTTGGTGCAGTAACAATATCTGAAAATAATTCAGACCTTATTCAAACATACACATTCTCGCAACCTGTTGCCATAGTTTCAGGTGGTGTTTATACTTTTAAAGTTCTAAGTAGTTCGAATAGAGGACTAGTTGGTTCAAGTGATACAAATGCATATGCGAATGGTAGGTTTTATCAGTCTGGTGGTTATACTGGCGATCTATGGTTTAGAACATCTGTAGCGACTAGCCAAGGCTTGCTTGTAAACGATTCAGATGCAGAAGGTAATCCACTTACCGCAGTTATATTAAGCAACCCATCCAATGGTTCGGTCGTATTCAACTCGGATGGTAAATTTACTTATACCCCCAACGCAAACTTTAATGGAACCGATACCTTTACTTATAAAGCTTACGATGGCATAAGCTTTTCTAATGTTGCAACCGTAACAGTAAATATCACTGCAGTGAATGATGCACCAGCCGCAACTATACAAACTATCTCTCCAACCGAAGATACTACTTATTCTGGTGCGTTAACTGGTTCTGATATTGAAGGTAGCGCCTTAACTTACTCCGTGGTGTCGCAGGGTACTAAGGGCGTGGTCACGATCACAAACGCAACAACAGGCGCATTTACTTATGTTCCCAATGCGAATGCAAATGGATCAGATAGCTTTACCTTCAGGGTAAATGATGGAAGTTTGAATAGTTCAGCAGCGACCGTAACTGTTAATATCACACCTGTAAATGATGCGCCAGTTGCGAATGGTAGTGCAACTCTTGCTGCGGTTAATGAGGATATAAGTTCCGATGCTATTGGTGCAACGGTAGCAAGCCTGTTTGGTGCTAATTTCTCAGATTCGCAAGACAATTCGGCCAACACCTTTGCTGGCGTTGCCGTGTCATCCTACACCGTTGATAGTGCTAAGGGGAATTGGCAGCAGTCTTCCAATGGATCGACTTGGTCAAATCTGATATCTGCAACCAGCAGTGCTGCCATAACTCTTAAGGCAACTGATTACCTTCGCTTTGTTCCTGCTGCCAATTACAATGGCCAGGCAACTGCACTTTCCGCCAACTTGATTGAATCAGGCGGCGCGGCAATTACTAGTGGCGCCACGGTTAATTTGAGTGGGGGTAATGTGCAAATCAACCTTTCCCCGGCCAATGTAATCGGTGGCAGCGCAACATACAGCGGTACCTTTAATACAGGTGGTTTTAATGCAACACTTGTGCTTGACA
>Ga0209190_1002571_pt1 | contig 12185 bp, 6 predicted proteins | sample M_140205_XF_Meta_FD_187315 | JGI IMG/M metagenome (GOLD analysis project Ga0209190, IMG submission 187315) | Freshwater microbial communities from Lake Montjoie, Canada to study carbon cycling - M_140205_XF_MetaG (SPAdes) (version 2) | ecosystem: Environmental > Aquatic > Freshwater > Lake... | reverse complement strand
CTACAAGGGTTGTTAATAGGGTTATAAGCGAAACATCTATCAACTATTTCAATAGAAGTAATGGGTGGACAATTGAACAAACCTGAGGAAAAAAGGGGTCTGACCCCTTTAATTTGGACGTTCCCCCCCCGCCACTGCCTGACACAGGGGTAGTGCGCCTGCGTTTTTTGCAGCTGTTTTCGTTTTCATTCTGCACCAACCCCTGAAGGGCTCCTGATACGGGCCTGTATTCCCTGATTCATGCAGACAGTTTTTGTCTGATCATAGAAAATTGGAGTTGGTTTATGCGCAAAACACACGTTAGCTTGCCGCTGGTTTTCATTCTGGCTCACAGCCTTGCATGATTGATCCGGCGTTCCGGCCCGAGTGGTAGGGCACCGGGTTAACCTGCGGTTTGTACTGCGATTTTACTCGGCATAATCCAATCTAAGCGAACGCCTTCTGCCCTAACATTGTGTGGATTCTATTAGCTCATATGCCCTGGCCTACTTAGATACCGGAGGAGGGGTTAACAATTTTTTTATGTCACATCACCTACCCAGGTTCATAAGAAATGGATTTAAGAACGTAGAGGTCGGGCGCTCTTCTTTCAAATCTACATCAAGTGCAGGATGTCATCCTGTTTAAACTTAAGTAACCACTACGCCATGCGACCAGCGAACTTGGATGAGCAGTACTTTATGAAGCTGACTGATGTCTAGGGAATTATGGTTTGCCACTGCCCCATAGTACAATCCCAGTCTGGCTTGAACATGCCTTTAATTTATTTACACACGGATAAGCCTGTGCCCTCAAAATTACATCAAAACCATCAAGCTAAAACGCAACTCATCAGCGTTATGCGTAACCTATTAATTGCGACAATTATTTTATTGTCTGGCCTCACGCATGCACAGGATACCGAACGCCAGCAGGGTCTTGGCTTGCAGGAAGCAATCACAAAAACTCTTGAACGCAATCCAAGTCTACGCGCTTTCGGTTATCAGCTGCGTGCGCAGGAAGGCAGAATTCTGCAAGCGGGTGTCAAACCTCCCCCGGAGCTGAGTGTTATGGTTGAAAACGTTTTAGGTTCAGGTGAAAACGACGTATTGCGTGGCGCGCAGACGACCTTCAGTATTGCCTGGATACTGGATCATGGTGTAACGAGAAGGCGTACTGCTGCAGAAAATGCGACCCTTGATATGATGGCGGTTGATATGGATGTGAGCCGCCTCGATGCTGCCGCTGAGACTGCACGGCTTTATTTGAACTGCCTTGCTCTGCAAACCCAGATGCTGAATGCAGTTGCTGCGATCTCCCAGGCGCAAGTTACAGTTGAGGCTGTAGCCGACAAAGTTAATGCGGGGTCTGTACCTACTGCTGAATTGGCACGTGCGCGTACGGAACTGGCAACACGTGAACTGCTGCGTGAAGATATTGAACATGAAACGCTTGCTGGCTATCACTTGCTTGCTGAGCAATGGGGACTGACGGCTCCCGATTTCACGAGTGTAGGGGGCAATGTGTTGGCGATACCTACATTGCAAGATTTCAACGCTCTGGTTTCCAGAATCGAACAAAGCCCGGATATTTCCCGCTTCCTTTCACAGCAGAGAATGTATGAAGCGCAATTGCGCCTAGCCGAAGCGAGTCGCAAAGCTAATTGGCGAGTGTCTGCCGGCCTACGTCAACTAGAACTGACCGGCGATCATGCATTTGTAATGGACATCAATGTGCCGCTCACCCGCCCCGACAGCAATCGTGGCCGACTGGAAGAAGCGCGCGCCAATTTGTCTCGTACAGAAGCAGAAGCTGAAGCTGAGCGCGTCCATATCCAGACGACGCTGTACGTGATCTATTTGGAGTTGCAGCACTATATTGAGGTGGCTGCAGCTTTGCGCGACAACATCATACCTTTGCACGAAGAAGCTCTGGCCGAAACCCAAAACGCGTATGACATTGGGCGCTACAGTTATCTGGAACTGGCGACGGTACAAACTGACCTATTGGAAGCACGTAATGAACTTGTCGATGTGAGCATTGAGGCGCACAGGCGCATGATTGAAATCGAGCGATTCACAGGACTGAGTATTGAGGCAAATCAACCATGAATGCGAAAACAATGCTGAATAGACTGATGCAGGGACTACCGATGCTACTGCTTGCGTTGAGTGGATGCTCGGACGTACCTCCCGCTGTCGGAGTGCTCGAAGAAGGTGGTGAAGTAGCGGCAGCCGATTATCCGCGTGGTTCCCATAACGGCCGCTTGCTGGAAGATGGGGAATTTGCGCTCGAGCTGGCAATTTTCGAAACAGGAGTACCACCTGAGTTTCATGCTTGGGCAACATATAAAGGTATGCAATTACAGTCACGTGAGGTTGATCTTGAAGTCCGCCTTAACCGCCTTGGCAATGAAATCTTCGTAATTGAGTTCCAGCCTGAAGGCGATTTTCTGCGTAGCACTTCGGTGGTACATGAACCGCATTCGTTTGCAGTCACAGTAGAGGCTAGCTATCAGGGCATGAGCTATCGCTGGAATTACGAAAGTTTTGAAGGCCGTACAATGATCACACCTGAACTTAGCAAAGCGCTCGGGATCGAAACCAGCATCGCTACGGCTGCGACCTTGCAGCAGAGAGTGGAAGTGCTTGGCAGTATCGTTTCTAATCACGATTATTCGCGCAGTATCTATGCGCGCTTTGATGGGGTTGTTAAATCAGTAAGTGTTTCACTCGGTGAACATGTTGATGCTGGCGCACCGCTTGTGGTGATCGAAAGCAATGAAAGTTTAAAGCCCTACACAATCACTGCGCCAATATCTGGTGTGGTTACCGCTCGCAACGTAAATCCCGGTGAACAAGCTGGTAACAGATTACTGCTTGAAGTTGTTGATCAAAGCCATGTGTGGGCTGAACTCGCCATTTTTCCGGCAGAGCGTGCAGCGGTACAACAAGGAGCGCAGGTCACTATCACGCCAACTACCGGTGGACAACCTGTGGTTGGCACAATTAACGGTTTTGCCAATGCAGTGGGTGCAGCGCAGTCACTCATCGCTCGTGTCCCTCTCGAAAATACCGATGGCAGACTTGTGCCGGGCACTTTTGTTACTGCCGTAATTAACAGCGGTGAAATATCAGTTCCACTTGTCGTGAGGCGTGAAGGTCTACAAACTTTCCGTGATTTTACGGTGGTGTTCGCGAAGGTCGGTAACGAGTATGAAGTTCGCATGCTTGAGTTGGGGCGTCAGGATGCTGATCATATTGAAGTTCTCGGCGGGCTTGAACCTGGAACAGAATACGTGACAACCAATAGCTATATTGTCAAGGCGGATGTCGAAAAATCCGGCGCATCCCACGATCATTAAGGCAAAACCATGCTGGATAGAATAATTCAATTTTCACTGCGGCGGCGTGGCCTCGTTTTTCTCTTTGTTTTTTTTCTGATCGGTTTGGGTCTTTGGAATTTCACACGTCTGCCAATAGACGCAGTACCTGATATCACCAACGTGCAGGTCAGCATAAACACGCCTGCGCCTGGCTATACCCCACTTGAAGCGGAACAGCGCGTAACATTTCCAGTTGAAACAGCGATGGCGGGATTACCACGCTTGGCTTATACACGTTCTGTATCTCGATATGGTTTGTCACAAGTGACGGCTGTTTTTGAAGAAGGCACTGATATTTATTTCGCCCGGCAGCAAGTTAGTGAACGCTTAAACGCAGTTAAGAGCGAATTGCCCGCTACGCTTGAACCGCAGCTTGGACCAATCGCTACCGGCCTCGGTGAAATTTTCATGTTTACAGTTGATGCCGAACCGGGAGCACTCAATACCGATGGCACTGTGATTACACCGATGGACCTGCGAACGGTACATGACTGGGTCATACGACCGCAGCTGTTGCGTGTGCCGGGTGTAGTAGAGATCAACCCTGCTGGTGGTTACAAAAAAGAAATTCTGGTTGCGTTGGATCCCATCAGATTGCAAGTACACGGCCTCAGTCATAGGGATCTCACTACAGCGCTTGCACAGAACAACGATAATCGTGGAGCTGGATTTATCGAACGAAATGGTGCTCAGTGGCTGCTGCGTATGCCGGGACAGGCTGCAAGTCTCCACGATCTCGAAGAAATCGTAATCAACTCTGTACAGGGTGTTCCAGTACGTGTGAAGGATGTTGCTGAAGTCAGTCTTGGGGAAGAACTGCGCGTAGGTGCTGCAACCCAAAATGGCCGTGAAGTAGTCCTTAGTACCGTCTTCATGTTAATTGGCGAGAATAGCCGCAATGTTGCCAAAGCCGTTGCTGTCAAACTGGAAGAAATAAGAAGTTCGCTGCCACCTGGCATCGTGGTAACGCCTGTATACGATCGTACTACGCTTGTTGAAAATACACTGGCGACGGTACAGAAGAATCTGCTTGAAGGAGCCTTGCTGGTTGTGGCTATACTGTTTCTTCTACTTGGTAATATACGCGCCGCTATCCTGACTGCAGCAGTAATCCCTATTGCCATGCTGATGACAATCACGGGCATGGTGCAAAGTCGAATCAGTGCCAATCTGATGAGCCTGGGTGCCCTGGACTTCGGTCTCATTATTGACGGTACCGTCATCATCATGGAGAACTGTCTACGTAGGCTCAGCCAAGCGCGTGTTGGTAGTGTTATGACAGTTGAGGAGCGTCTGAAAGTGGTTGCTGATGCAACTCGTGAGGTTATACGACCAGCGCTGTTTGGTGTTTTTATTATCACTGCTGTTTATATTCCGATCCTTGCGCTTACCGGTGTAGAAGGCAAAATGTTCCAGCCTATGGCGCTCACGGTGATCATTGCTCTGATTTGCGGCATGTTGCTGTCAGTGACATTTGCCCCTGCCTGTATTGCGTTATTCTTCAGAAAGCCGGTTGTAGAGAGACACAATTACCTGATTGCAGGCGCGATGTGGATATACCAGCCACTATTAAAAATAGCGTTGCGTCTTCACTGGATATTTGTACTGACTGCAATTGCCGTCGTTGCCTTTTGCATCAGCCTGTTTTTTAAGCTCGGTTCAGAGTTCATCCCCAATCTCGATGAAGGCGATATTGCAATGCATGCTCTGCGTATTCCGGGTACATCATTGCAGCAAGCTATCAACCTGCAACTGCATCTTGAAACGGAAATAACAAAGCTACCCGAAGTCGAACGTGTCTTCTCAAAGATAGGTTCCGCCGAGATTGCAACCGATCCGATGCCGCCGAGTGTGGCTGATACGTTTATCATGATGAAAAAAAGGTCCCAGTGGCCTGATCCTAACAAAAGCAAGAATCAAGTTGTCGCTGACCTTGAAGCACTTGTCACACCGGTTCCTGGCAATCGCTATGAATTTCTGCAACCGATACAAATGCGCTTCAATGAACTGCTGGCGGGGGTGCGCACGGAGCTTGCGGTAAAAGTTTTTGGTGATGACTTCGATCGGCTGATTGAGATCGGTGCTGAGCTGGAAGCAGCGATTACCGGTATCTCTGGTGCAGCCGACGTTGCTGTCGAGCAGGCCACTGGTTTGCCTGTACTGACTTTTCAACCAAAACGTGAAGCTATGGCCCGTTACGGAATTGGCATCCAGCAACTGCAGGATGTAGTGGCAACCGCGTTGGGAGGTACCATTGCGGGGCAGTATTACGAGGGTGATCGCCGCTCGGATATCGTGGTGCGTTTGCCTGATAATTTACGCACCAATCCCGATAGTTTCGCTAGCCTGCTCGTCCCCCTTGATGATGGCGCTTACGTTCCACTGGGCGAGCTTACCGAATTTGTCATGGAAAGTGGTTATAACCAAGTTTATCGCGAGAACGGTAAGCGTCGCATTGTCGTTTCGGCAAATGTGCGTGGTCGCGATTTAGGCTCCTTCGTCGAAGACGTTAAGCAGGCAGTAGAAGCGCAAGTTGAAATCCCTGCAGGTTACTGGGTCGAATACGGCGGGACCTACCAGCAACTCCAATCTGCGTCCCAGCGCTTGGGTGTTGTGGTCCCTGTCACACTGCTGTTGATCGTCGTCCTGCTGGTAGTATCACTTGGGTCGATACCTGATGCGCTGATTATTTTTACGGGTGTACCTCTAGCTCTGACGGGTGGCGTGTTAGCACTTACGATGCGTGGCATTCCTTTTTCAATATCAGCCGGTGTTGGATTTGTCGCTCTTTCCGGTATAGCGGTTCTCAATGGTCTCGTGATGGTTTCTTTCATACGCGATTTGCTTGCAAGAGGTCATGGCCTTGATGAAGCGATCATGGAGGGCGCGTTAACACGCCTGCGTCCGGTTCTTATGACAGCACTTGTGGCCTCTCTTGGCTTTGTGCCCATGGCGCTTAATACGGGTATCGGTTCCGAAGTACAGCGGCCGCTTGCGACGGTAGTAATAGGAGGTATTGTTTCTTCAACCCTACTCACACTAGTCGTGCTTCCCGCGCTATACAGGCTTGTACATGGAAATTTTCTGCGCAAGAGACAATCTAATTAAAGGGGTCAGACCCCTTTGATTGCTTGCAAATTTATGAAGATCTTGAACTGGATCAGCCGGTTATTCTTATGCAGATCTCGATTTGCAACATACTCCGCAATGCGATCTAACATTCCATCGATGGCATCATCATCAACACCACCAAACTGGTCATTAGCAACAATGGTAGCGGCATTCCGGCCTTAGAGCTGCCACTGATTTTCGACAGAAGTTACACTATTAAGGAAAACGGAATGGGGCTTGGACTGAATCTCGTCAAGTGTATCTGCGACCGGTTTAACTGGAAGTTAAATGTCACTAGCCAAATTGGGCAGGGTTGGACGACCAGCAGCACATAAAAACTAATAATTAAAGAATTAAAGCGGGGCAAGTTAACCCCGCCTGTTTTTTTCTCAGGGTCTGATGATGATGGGCGAACCGTCTGCATGGGTGGGATCACCCTTGGCCAGCAGGCCGTATGAGTCCTCAACCAACGCCATGTTGCCCGACACCTTGATCATGTCGCCGATCTTGAAACTGTCGGCTTTGAAGCCACGACGACTTAAGTGGACTACCGCCGATCCGCCATAGCTAACATCCCAGTCGTGGGCCTGTCCAGCTGCATCAGTAACGGTGATGATAAGGCTTGGATGCGGATTGATAAAACGCCACTCTTTGACTACACCGGTCAATTCATCAACCTTAGTTTCATCATAGATGCCATTGGTACTGTGATGGGCAAACGCGGTTTGGATTAGCAAACCTAGACCGAGTCCAGCGCTTAGTAATTTAAAAAATTTCATTGCTTATATCTCCTCAAAAAGTCGAATGTCTGTGTGCTCTTAATTTCGTGTAGAGCTTGTTCATGAGCTTTACCCACTTATTGTGGGATACGGGTTACCTTCGCATCGTTAGGATAGTCGCTGGGCAACAGTTTTAGGATCTGGCGCGAGGCTCCTAGGTCGCAGTTCCAAGGCAGAGCCAGCGGTTCGGGGTCGCGTTCTGAGCGCACACTATAAACCCAAGGCTCTTTCAACATGAATTGATCTTCCGTGCTCACAGTTAGCTTTAATCCTTCTCCATCGCGGGTATAACGTTCGGTTACTTTTTTCTGAGTGGATGAAGCTAGTTTGAAATCGGCGTTCAGCCCCTGCGGATCGAAGGAAAAGTGCGTGGTTTCCACTATAAGCGCATCACCTTCGTAGCGACCAACAGAATAACCTGTATATAAAAACTCGTTATGTGCTGGTGGTTTGTGGCCGTGATTTTCCAGCCATGCGGTACGTACTACGTCATCCTTGCCATAGGTGAAAACAACGCGGTCTTCAAATTGCTCAATCTGATGTGAGTATGGATCGGTCCACATGTGCGGAATCGACATGGGAGCACAATCATACTTTGGCTGGGCAGTTTCATCGATGGCATCTCGATAGGCCTTAGCCCGGTCTGTCAGCAGTTCATCATCCTCTTCAAGAATCATACAACCAAAGTTCGTACCGTCTTCACATGCCCCCCATTTCCAGACGCCATTTAAGTCCGGCACTTGGGCGGTGGCCGCACTGCTAGGTAAGGTTACCCCCACGGCCAGCGCTGTACATGCAAACAGGATGGTCTTTCTTAACTCATTACTTATATTTTTCACGGTCCCCTCGCTTTGATTATTATTTGATTCTTGCTTTCGGATCGGCAGGCCACCTCGAGCCATTAATGCCTTTCTATTTGTACTGTATTTAATGCAAACCTTATGAAGGTTTTGTCAAGATTACGCTAATTTGATGATGGTTCAATCCCCGGGGCATGTTTTGCGCCAGAGATAAATATCTGATGTACACCTTGGATGTCTAGAATATTGTGAGCTTGCTACCTGAACAAGTCTCTATGGAGCATAGAAATATCACAACACAGATAAAAAAGGCCTGTCATTGGTAAACAACAGGCCTAGTTAGTCAAGACATTGCAGTTGCCTGCTTGTTAGAAGTTGTAGTTAAGGTTGATGTTGTACCGACGGCCGTACAGGTCGTAAGTGTTGTTGCTTCCACCGTAGACCGGCGGTTCGCGGTCGAAGATGTTTTGTATGTTCATACCGATGCCCCAAGTAGCACCGCCGTCCAACTCTTCGGTATAGCCAATCCTACCGTTGAGCCAGGTCATCGAGGCGACCGTGTTGTCATCCACTTGGATGCCCTCTCTCCACACTCCAGCGGAGTCTCTGAACACGGAATCCACGTACTGTGCCTGCAACTGAAATGAGAGTTTGCCGATACCGTAAGTGCTAGTGAGGTTGGTGGTCAGGTCTGGCATACCAATAAAGCCGGATTTGTTGAGCGCCGTGGCATTTGGAGCAGTGTCGGAACGTTCAAGCGTTCGGCCCGTCAGCCAACGTACCGAAATGTTCTCGTTGTACTTTGAGAAAAAGTCGATGTCTTTACGCAGCGTTAATTCAAAGTCGATACCACGGGTTCTAGCCGCTGCCACGTTCAGGAACACGTCGAGGGCTTGGGTCACACGGCCGGTGGTCGCATCACGAGTGATCAGTGCGCACAGTTGCGGCGAGGCCGTGGCAACACATTCGTTAATGAGGCGTTGCGCGGTGAGGCGCGCCACAGCGTCTTTGATTTCGACGTCGTAGGCATCCACAGACACTGACAGTCCATCAACTAGCGGCGTGAACGTGGGCTGGTATACAAAGCCTACTGTCCGGGTATCCGCGTATTCTGGCCTTAGGTTAGGGTTGCCACCGCGGATCGTATTTATGAGAGTGGATTCGCCAGCGAACTTCGGATCGATGATGGTTTCGCCAGAGCCCTGGGCATCAAACAGTTCGGCAAAGCTTGGCTCCCTAACGTCACGTGACTTGGTGACCCGCAAGCGGAGATCTTCCAAAAGCTGCACATTGCCGCCTATCTTCCAGCTGTCAATAGCACCGCTGCGGTCATAATTGGAGCGGCGGGCGGCGACGTCGAGGTCGGCGCGCTGGTTGCCGCTGGTAGATTCCCAGAGAGGCACGTTAACTTCGGAGAACCACTCCCACACATCGGCCTGCCCACCTATTTTAGGAATACTTGAAAATAGATTAAGCGAGGAGCTGGTCGCATAACCGGCGCCCAAGCCGCGTATGCCGAGTGCGGGTACATTGACCATTGGTCCGAGTAAGTCGACATCGAGTGGTGTGGCGGTGGTGATGAACTTCTGGTCACGCCAGGTGAGGCCACCGGCAAAACCGATAGCACCTGCGCCCCAGCCTTCGTATAGCTCACCAGTAACAAGTATTTCGGCAAAGTCTTGGTTAACATAACCAATGTTAAAGCGGTCGGTGCCGACGTAGTCGATAGCCGCTTGACTCATGTTTCCGCTACCCAGGTAATTGAATGGTACACATTCGCTAATCGCTTTAGGTTCCACTGGATACGGCAGGGGCTGCGTATTGCCCGGCGTACCTGCCGGGATGTAGGGGTTGAGCGGAACATTCGAAATTCTGCCAACCACAGAGGCTTGCAACTGAGCCAGTGTGGGGCTGTATTGCGGCAAGTTCACGCGGCAGACAATCTTGCCACTAGCATCGCGTACAGCATCCATGCCCAGTTGGGCACGATCGACCTGTAGCAGGTTGTAGGCAGTTGAGTTACGTTTGGATTCACCCTGCTGCCAAGAGGCGCGCATGTTCCAATCTTCAGCGAACTCCCAGTCGAAGCCGAAGCTGTACTGCCATTGTGTAAAAACGTTTTTACCGATGCGGTTGGAGCCGAGTTCCGGTTTTCCGGCGAACTGCTGGCTGGATTTGTGCACAGCAACTTGCGTCAGTTTGCGTTCAACCATGACCTTACGCACAGCTTCTGGCAGATAGGCGTTGTCGACGGCAATAAGTGGTGCATAGCCATCGGAGAAACTGAAGTTGGCATTGTTGGACGTGTCGTTGGACTCTGTACGACCGATAATTACTTGCGCAAAGCCGGTGATGGTGTCCGAGAAATCAAACTGGGCACCGAACAGACTCGAACGGGACACTACTTCCATACCGGTGGGGCCTGCCCCTGTGGTTTCAAAATTAATAGCAGACTCGGGGCCACCGGAGATAGTCGAAGTGCTGCCTGGGGTCCCCGGCAGAGCCGACGAAGTGCCAAGATTGAAAGGCTCGATGCGGGTACCGTCTTGGCTAAATTTCATCCAATCGAGTGTGGTGTTAGTGGCACGGATCAGCCCAGTTGGCGAGCTGGTGTTAGTTGCTACATTCATCATGCTCAGGCGCTGGGGACCTGCGCTACACAACACATTGACAACACACCGGGCAGGGTTGGTTGCTGGCAGTGCGGCGGCAGCCGCCCAAGCCGGATTGGTCACGTAGCCCCACATGTTTTGGGTTAAATCCCAGCGATCTTTATCAGGCTGGATTTCATCGATATGGCGCGCTTCGAGCGAACCAATCAAATGCAGACGACCAAAGGCCTTACCGCCCGCAACTGAGAATTCGATTTGCTTGCCGGTATTGTCGTACGCGTGCATGCCGGTGCCACCACTGATCTTCAAGCCCTCGAATTCTCGGTCTAGTACGAAGTTAACGACGCCACCGAGAGCGTCTGCACCGTAGGCTGCGGAAGCGCCGCCAGTTACTACGTCCACGCTACGCATCAATGCGGTCGGGAACATGTCTACATTTACAGTGCCGCGTTTGTCGGTGGGTACGACCCTGGCACCGTCAAGCAGCGTTAGCGTGCGTGAGATGCCAGCGCCGGTTGATGCGCTGTTAAGATTACGGATGTTCAGTGCGCCCGGGCCACCGGAACCCACGGATGGGTTGCCGCCGTCACCACGCTGCGGTGTGCCATTGTTGAAAAACTGCGGCAGGCCATCGAGTTGCTGCGATATGGTACTGCCGGGTTCTTGGTTAAACAGTTCCTCTGTGGTGACCGATGTTACCGGTACTGGTGTCTCCATGCCTGAGGTTCGCAGAATTCGAGTACCGGTAACCCGGATTTCTTCCAGTTCTTGCGGCGGTGCATTCTGTGCCAGTGTAACGCCAGAAATGCAGTAGATTGCGGTGATAGCAGTTAATGTGGCAATGGTTTGGTTGAGCGTTTTTCTTTTGAAATCCCTGATTTTGATGTTGGTCATGATTTTCCCTCGTTTGGCAAAAGCCTTAAGATTATGCTGGTATTATTGATTTAATTTTGCATCATTTGATCGTAAATATTTCGCAAACATCTGTTCCATTTCGGGAGCAGGGTGGTAAGTGAACGATAAATACGAGAACAATATACTTTTTAAAAAAGATATTAGTACAACCTTTTTTTGTAACAAAGCTCAGTCTTCTTAAAACTAACGTTACTTAAAGGCTATGTCAAAATACTTAATGTGCATTAAAAAAGAAATTGCTAGTTTGCTCGTCAAATTAAGCCTAAAAAATGTTTATTTACATTGTCTTATATTGTTTTTCAAATTATTTATACCTTGACTATACGATACAGAAACGCCTCGTTGAGCTAGACGCAAGACAACTTTTTAAAGTAAGGTTGCAAGACTTTCTAGATGTAATCAGCCAAGAAAATACAATTTAGTAAAAAACCTACAGGATTGGCTAGCTTGCTGTTCTAATGTTAAAAAATAAAGATTCAATAAATACAATTCAAAAACTGGGGAAAAATCAAATGACTAAAACAAATACAATAAGCATGCCGCGCAAATTATTGGCTTCTGCAATTGCTACAATTTTGGCTGCTAGCAGCGGTGGAGTCGCATT
>Ga0209190_1002566_pt1 | contig 12198 bp, 14 predicted proteins | sample M_140205_XF_Meta_FD_187315 | JGI IMG/M metagenome (GOLD analysis project Ga0209190, IMG submission 187315) | Freshwater microbial communities from Lake Montjoie, Canada to study carbon cycling - M_140205_XF_MetaG (SPAdes) (version 2) | ecosystem: Environmental > Aquatic > Freshwater > Lake... | reverse complement strand
AACATCAATGATCACCAGCGGCTCGGCGTGAAGAGCGGGAACCATGGTAAGTGCGACACAAAAGACAGCAACTAGAGGAAGGAATTGGGATAACTTCATGGAGAAAAAGCTAACTTACCCCCCCCCGACTGAATCAAGTCCCAATTTACAGTCAGTGGAAGTTTAGCGTATCCCCTGCCATCGCGTGCTGACGATCATCAACCGCCAGCCACCATGGCAGGCGCCAAAATCGCATCGCGCATCCCATGCAGTAGTTTTTTGTCCGCCGGACAGATGGTCGCGAGGACGCCACCGAGCTTCGTCTCGCGCTCGCCGCAGAAGTAGTACGGACACAGCCGTACGCGGCCCTTCATGGGGACCATGCGGTCTCCTTCAGCGTAATCCATCTCCACCACGCGGGCATGGTGAAACTTCTGCAGGATCCATGGGCGCGTAATCCAATCCCCCAGGGCCACGTCGATGGCTTGCGCCCAGTCCTCGTGCGACAGATCCTGCCCCACCCGCACGCTGCGGGAGCCCCACGCCAGTTCGGAAAATCCGCTGATCTTGAGCACAAGCGCACGCTCTCGCTGGCTGAACTTTTTTAATTCCTCCCAGCCTTGGATTTCCAAGCCCGGGATCACAGCGGTCGGCGGCAACAGTTGCGGATCCATGAGCCAGGTGCGCGGGATCACTTTTTGCAGTTCGAGAAAATGTTTTTCGCCGAGTTCGCGGCGCCAGAATTCGGCCAGCGGACGCAACCAGAACAAGGCGAAGAGCATTTTCTCCTCGAGCCACGGCTTGGGCGGTGGAGTCATCGGCCGGCGCCCCGCCGCCACCGCGCGGAGCAAATCCATCGAGCCGGGAATATTCGGCAAATCGAAGATCTCAAAAAAACGGTAGACCGCACCGGGTGCGTCAGCGGGAAGATCTGCCGCATCGACCACACGCGCGCCGATGCGCGGCGCGATCCATTCCATCTCGGGCCGGTAATCGGCCGCTTCGGGCGAGACAGCGATCTCCCCCTCGGCACAGACCGTGCGAAAGCCTTCAATCATGCCCTGCGCCCCACCGAGAACCGGAAAGCCCTCTGCGGCGTAAACCTCGTTGAGCCAGGCAGTGAGACCGATGCCACCGGGCACGCTGTCGATCTCGGCGATGGCGAATCCGCCCTCGGTGAGGATGAGGTCAGGACGGAGAACAACCGGGATTTGTCCGCCCAAAGCCTTGGCCCGCGCCAGTTCGACCAGTTCCGGCGGCTTGCCCCGGTCGAGCAGTTCCGTGATCCAAGCCGGTTGTTTTCCCGCCGCACTGAGCCGGTAAAGAAGGTTCGCTGCTTCGAGAAACTTCCGCAGACGAAACCCCATTTTCTCCAATTCCCCGGCCGCCCCGGGCGGCAGCACGAAAGGCTCGGCTGCCACGCGCCACTCCTTGCCCGCGAAAAGTCCTCCCTCCGGCATGGCCGCATGGATGCGCCCGGCCCGTGCGGCGCGCGCCGTGTCTGTTTCCGCCACACTCACACCAGCGATTTGAGAGCCAAGCGCACCAGATCCTCCGTCCCGACGCCCTTGTTTTTGAGCGCGACTTCCCTCACGGCTTTCGCAGCATCGACCTGCTTGTAGCCGAGAGCGATGAGCGCGAGCACCGAGTCATTCGCCGCCCGTGCTTCGGCCGAGGGAGCATGATCCGCACTGGCCGCCTCCCAGGCCGCGGCGACCCCGAGCTTGTCTTTTAGCTCGAGGATGATGCGCTCGGCGGTTTTTTTTCCGAGTCCGCTGATCTTGGCGATCGACCCGATATCGGAGTCCACGACCGCCGCTTTGAACCGCCCTACATCCATCCCGCTCAGCACGGCCAGTGCCAGCTTCGGCCCCACACCGCTAACGCGGTTGACGAGCAGGCGGAAAAGATCCCGCTCCTCGACAGAGGAGAACCCGAAGAGGATATGCGCATCCTCGCGGACCTGCAGGTGGGTAAGCAGACGCACCGGCTGGCCCGGCTGGGGCAAGCGATCGTAGCTGGAGAGAGGGATCAAAACCTCGTAGCCTACGCCGTGAACCTCGATGACCACCTGCGTGGGCAGAACCTCCCGCAGCACCCCGTCGAGATAAGTGATCATGGCCATCACCGCTAACAGACCATTTGCCCACGGCAAGCGCGCTTTTGTACTGCTGATGGGCGCGCTCTGCCTCACGGCCCACGCCGGTGACGCCGGATGGCGGCTTACCATGGCCCCGTCCTTCCAGACCAAACCCGCGATCCGCGAGGAAATCCCGGGATCGAAAACGGCTATCCTCGTCGTGGCGCGACCGGCGGGCTACGGCGAATTCGAATATGCCACCACGCTCGGGGCGCTGCGCTACGCAAAGGACATCGCGACGTCCAAGGGCGCGGAGTGGATCGAAGAGGCCGGGGCGGAAATCCGCCGCGACAAGGACGGCGTGGTCGACCGCGTGCTCATCACCGGCAGCGATCCTCTCCTGCCCAGCCTCGCCGTGGCACCCGCCCTCTACGACCGGTTCGAGCCGGTTCTGGGCGACGGCTTCCATGTCATCATCCCCGACCGCAACACTATCGCGCTCTATCCGCGCATCGCCGGGCAGATCCCTGTGACCGAGGCGGCATCGCTGCTGGAGATCAACCGCACCGCCACCTATCCGGTAAGCCGTGAGGTTTTCCGCGCCACACGGCTCGGGCTGGTGGCAGACGGGGAACTCCGCGAGGACTGATCAGAACTCCTTCGACTTGCCGACGGGGAGCAGCGTGAGCACAACGCCGAGATCGGTGAACTGGCGGATCGCATCATGGTGATCGATCTCGATCGCAGGAAACGTGTCATGATGGACGCCGACAACATCGTGCGCCTCGAGGAATACTGCCGCCCGCGCCGCGTCCTGAGGCCCCATGGTGAAATTGTCCCCGATGGAGAGCACGGCGAACTTGAGTGAAGCGCTTTCGCCGATAAGCTTCATGTTGCGGGTCAGCGCCGTGTCGCCTGAGTAGTAAAAGTTCCCCTCCCCCGTCTCGACGAGGAAGCCGGCAGGATTTCCCCCGTAGCTTCCGTCGGGCAGGCTGCTCGAATGGACCGCAGCGGTCATTTTTACACGACCGAAAGGAAAGTTGTATCCGCCGCCGAGGTTCATGGCGTGAAGGTTCTTCACTCCCTGCTTGCCCAGCCAATCAGCGATCTCCCAATTCGTGATCACCGTCGCGCCGGTGCGTTTGGCGATGTCGACGGCATCGGCAATATGGTCGAAATGCCCGTGCGAGATGAGAATGTAGTCGGCGGGAACTTTTTTGACGTCGATGGAAGAGGCCTTCGGGTTCGGGGTGATGAAGGGATCGAAGAGCAGGTGCTTGCCGTCCACCTCAACCCCGAAACAGGAGTGCCCATAGTAGGTCAGTTTCATGCGCTATTCAGTTAAGACGGGGAATATCCGCTGGATTTGAATTTAAGACCAGCAGGGAAATGCCATGCCTTGCGCCGCAGAGCCACTTGCCGATCGCATCATCGGGCCATAGGCTGAGACACGACTCACAACCCCAGAAGCAGATAATAAAGATTAGAGCCAGTCTATCGGCCCGCGGTGCATCGCGGTGCATCGGGCATCATCGTCACAACAAGGAGGTAACCTTACGTTGTATCTTCGACGTGATCCTTGATGATTTTTTCAACCTCGCTCTTGAGAGTGTTTCCAGTTTCGCGTGCGCGGCGTTTCAGTTCCTCGGCAAGCTGATCTGACATATCGAAAAAAACAACACTCTCGCTTTTTTCAGGCCGCTCATTTTCAGGCTCTGGCATGTCCGCAAAATATAAGTTTGATATAGGAACGGCAAGATAAATATTGGTTTTTCGCGAGAAAGGTAAGCTTGGATTGTCCCTGCGAGGATAAATACCTTAAGATACAGAGGTGGAAAAGAAATCAACCAGAGCGATCGCCGTCCAGTTGTCTGATCAGACCATCAAAAAACTGGATAAGCATGCAGAGCGTTCGGGCATGACCCGTCATCGCTACATGATTTTGATCTTGGAGCGGGCCATCGAGAAAGAAGTCATCTTGAAGGAAACCGTCCAGTTCACGCGGGAGTTGTAGAGAGGTCAGCCGAACCTTGTAGCGCTCGAAGCGCGAATCTGCTCAGCCCACCGGCACGGAGGCCGGTGAATGAGGTTCGAGAGGTTGCAGGTCGAGCGTGGCGAGAAGGTCGAGATCCTCGTTCTCCTCCGGGTTCGGCGTGGTGAGCAGCTTGTCGCCGTAGAAGATCGAGTTGACCCCGGCGAAGAGGCAGAGGGCTTGGCCTTCTTTGCTGAGCGAAGTGCGGCCGGCCGACAGGCGGATCTTGGAGAGCGGAAGCACAAGGCGTGCGGTGGCGATGAGGCGGACCAGTTCGAAAATATCGACCGGCGCGGTGTTTTCCAGCGGCGTACCCTTGATGGCGACGAGGCAGTTGATCGGGACACTTTCCGGCGGCGGGTCGAAATTGGCCAGCACCTCGAGCATGCGTAACCGGTCTTTCACCGACTCACCCATACCGAGGATACCGCCACAGCAGACATCCATCCCCGCGCGCTGCACAGAGCCGATGGTGTTCAAACGGTCCTCGAAGGTGTGGGTGCTGACGATCTGCGGATAGTACTCGGGCGATGTGTCGATATTGTGGTTGTAGGCCGTGACTCCCGCTTTCTTGAGTTGGCGCGCCTCCTCATCATTGAGTTGCCCGAGGGTCACACAGACCTCCATCCCGAGCTTGCTCACTTCCCGGATCGTTTCCAGAACGGACTCGAAGCGGCGGTCGCCGGAGCGCACGCCTTTCCACGCCGCACCCATGCAGAAGCGGGTCGATCCGTTGGCCTTCGCCGCGAAGGCGTGCGGGAGAATTTCCGCGGTGGTCATGAGCGGCTGCGGCTGGAGACCGGTGCTGTGGTGCGCGCTCTGCGAGCAGTAACCGCAATCCTCGCTGCAGGCGCCTGTCTTGATGCTCAGCAGGGTGCAAAGCTGCACCTCGCGCCCCGGCCAATGCTTGCCATGCAGGCGGCGCGCCTCGGCGATGAGATCAAAAAAGGGCCGATCGTAGATTTCCTGCAGCTGCTCGAAGGACATTTTCACCGGGCGCGAAGATAAATCCGCGACAGGGCAAGTCAAACGCATTGCACGCCCTGCACCCGCAGCGCGGAAAGCAGGTTGCCATGATTCGCCGCATCATAGGCCAGGGCGCTCAGACCCGCGGCGCGGGCCGCCTCCACATTGTCCGCGAGGTCATCGATGTAATACGTCTCCCCGGGGACAAGGCCGAATTGACGGATGGCCAATTCGAAAATCCCGGCCTGCGGCTTGGCCATCTTCGCACGATAGGAAAAAATGCCGTCGGCGAATTTTTCGAAGATGGCGTATTCCGCCAGCAGATAGTCATGGTGCAGGCAGTTGGTATTGGAGAGCAGATAGAGGGGATAGTGGACATGGAGCTTCTCGACCAGATCCCACATGGGGAGATTGGGCTCGAAGATCTGCTGCCAGGCGCGCGCGATCAGATCGTCGGTCACCGCGTGGCGGAGAATACTCCGCAGACCCTCGAGGAATTCCGCTCGGTCCACCCCGCCGGTCTCGTAGCGCGAGGCCAGCTCCTCCACCCCGGCGCGGTCGCTCAGATCCGCCCCGAGTTCGGTCAGGGAGCGCGCAGCGCGCCCGTAATCGAAATGCACGAGCACGTTGCCGATATCGAAGACGAAGGCCTGCGTTTTCACCGGGCGGAAAAATGATCGAAGCCGCGCGCGGAGCCGAGTCCCTCGGCCGTGCCGTGACAGGCCAATGTTCCGATACAGGTGAGCGGCAACCGTGGGAAGCGCTTAGGCCAAGCCTTGGCCAGACGCCCGGCATCGCGCGGGGCCAACGCAAAGAGCAGTTCGAAGTCCTCGCCCTCCCCCAGAGCGCTTTGCAGGGAAACTCCGCGACGGCGGGGCACGGACGACGGATCAACCACGAAGCCCGTGACGCCCGCCGCAGCGAGGCGCGGCAGATCCGCAGCCAATCCGTCGCTCAAATCCATCATGGCGCGCGGGCGGAACTTTTCGGCCAGCCACTGAGCCTCGGCCAAACGCGGACGAAACCGCAGATGCCATCCTGATTTGCGCGAGCCGCCCAACCGCCCGGTGACAAAAAGCAAATCGCCCGGCTGCCCGCCGCAGCGCGCGATGAATCGTCGGCGCACGACTTGACCGAACATGGCGACATTGACCATCGCCGGTCCCCGGGTGCTCGCCATTTCGCCGCCGACGATGTGAAAGCCGAAGGTCCGCCCCGCATTTTCCAGACCGCGGTAAAGTTCCTCCAGCCAGCGCCCGGTCTGCGCGGACCTCACCACGCAGGTGACCAAGGCGTGCACCGGTTGTCCGCCGCAGGCGGCGATGTCGCTCACCGCGCGGCACGCGGCTTTCCAACCGACGGCAGCGGGCGGATCGGCCGGGAGAAAATGCCGGCGTTCCACCACGCAGTCGGTCTTGAGCAGGAGAAGCTGTCCCCGACGGGGCCCCGGCACCGCGGCGCAATCATCCCCGATACCGGCAGTCACATCGGGCCGGCGCAAAACTTTGCGCAAGCGCGCAACCACTTCATCCTCGGTGCGTTTCGCGCTCACAGCAAAAGGAGAATGCCGGCCACCGAGATCGCGTTGAACAGGGAATGCATGAGAACGGGCACAAGGATGGAACCGGTCTTCTCATAGGCCAAGGAAAGACAAAGGGCCAAAGTGAAGAGCGCGGGGATCGAAGGCATGTGCCCATGCAGCACCGCAAAGAGCAGGGCCGCCATGACCGCCGAGGCGAAAGGCCCCACGTAGCGTTTGCCGACCGGATAAAGGAAGCCGCGGAAAATTATTTCCTCGGAAAGCGGCGCAATGACCACCGCCATGAGGAGGATGGCCGAGCGGTCGCGCGGCGCTTGCGCGTTCCGCAGAAACTCCACCACGTCCTGCGGTGTGACGTTACCGCCTGAGGAGCGATAGACCATGGACTGCACCAGGGTGAGCAACGGGTAGGCAGCCAGCAGGCAGAGCAGCGCACGGCCCAAGGTGGAAGCGAAGCCGCCGGACGACCAACCGAAAACAAGCGCCAGCGATTCGTTGCGGTAGACGAGCGCGCCGACAATCAAGGTGACGACCGATGCGTAGGTCATGGCGCTGCCCACTACATGGCGGAATTCCACCACGCGCGCGCCCGACTCGGCCAAGGCTTCGCGGCCCAGCATGGCGAACCAGACACAGAGCACAAAAGCGACGGCGGCATCCGGCCAACGCACCCACCCTGTACCGACGAGCCCCTCATGGCGTGCGAAAACCGCGCGGGCCAGCGGAAGATAAAAACGCAGGCTAGCCGCGGTGCAAATGACCAGCGCGACGAGCGCGAACCAGGGCAACAATCCGCCTACCACGCGTAAAACTCGGGCAAAAGGTAGGCGCGGCCGGGTTGCAGGCGCAGCGACGGTGCGCCGCCCACCTGCAGCTCGACCTTGGATTTGGCGCCCGCCCCGAGGAGACGGAGAACACGGCCGAAGTTCAGTCCGGCCTCGTAGCGGATCACGGAGGCACCGGGTGCCTCTGCCAGTTCGCGGGCCTTGTCATAGGCGTCTTCGAGATAACCAACCTGGTCGACCAGACCGGCGGCCTGCGCATCCTTGCCTGTGATGATACGGCCGTCGGCCAGACCCGCGCGCAGTTGGTCGGCCGGCAACTTACGCCCGCTGGCGACGATATCCAAAAACCGCCCGTAGACCTGCTGCACGACGCCCTCGATGTAGGCCTGCTCCTCCGGCGTCATCTTGCGCGAGCCGCTGAGCATGTCCTTGAACTTGCCGCTTTTGAAAACCACCGCATCGAGACCGACCTTGCTGAAAAGCTGCTCGTAGTTGAGCGATTGGATGATCACTCCGATGCTGCCAGTGAACGTTGTTTCGTTGGCCACGATCCAATCAGCCGCGCACGAGAGATAATAGGCACCGGAAGCACCGAGCGAACCCATCGACACGACGACAGGCTTATTCGCGCGCAATTTGCCGACTTCGTGGTAGAGAATATCCGAAGCGGTGACTTCACCACCGGGCGAATCAACCGCAAGCACGACAGCCTTCACTTCGTCGTCGTCCGCCGCGGTCCGCAAAGCTTTGGTGATGTCGTCGACCATCGACGATCCCCACTCGGTCCGATCGTCGGTCTGGATGACGCCCTGCACGGGGATCACGGCGATCTTGCCGGCGTCGCGCGAACCATGCTCGATGACGATTTCCTCGAGGCGCGGCGTGAACCGGCCCGCCGCCACGCTCTCCGCCTCGCTTGCACCGAACCAGGCCGCGAGGACAAGATTGAGAAAAACGCTCGCGCAGAGGGCGAGAAAGAGCACGAGAAGCGCGCATCCGGTTTTCTTCATATCCGCCAAGATGGCCGAGGCGGCCTCGCGAGACAAGCCGCCAAGAAGCCGCGCGGCTTGCCTTCGGGGCCCGGAAGGATTAATTGGCAGAAGAACATGCACCCGCAAAAAAACGCCTTGGTGCGGTTGCTCGCCGACGACGATGAGCAAACGGTGCGTTTGGTCAAAAAGCAGCTCGCCGAGGAGGGAGCGGCAGGGATGGAGGATCTGCGCGATCTGGCGGGGTGCGATAATCCCCTCGCCGCCCTGCATGCGCGTGAGGTGCTGCATGACATCGTGCAGCGCGAGGCCTTGGAGCGATTTGAGAAACTGTGCCCGGTCTTCGGAGATGCCTCGGACCTTGAGGAAGCAAACTGGTTGCTGGGGGCCGCTCTGCTGCGCGGGTTCGAGGCCGCACCCTACCGCCAGCGGCTCGATGCCTGGGGCGTGGAACTCCGGCGACGCCTGCGCCGCGCGCCGGGTGACCGGCGCCGCGTGGAAATCATGACTGATTTTCTCGGCGCGGAACTTGTCTTCGCCGGAAACTCCGAAGACTACTACAATGAGGGCAACTCGCTTCTGTCCTGCGTGCTCGATTCTCGCAAGGGTATCCCTATCAGCTTGGCGTTGGTTTACATGCTTGTCGGCCAGCGCGCGGGCGCACCAGTGGAAGGGGTCAATCTTCCGGGACACTTTCTTGCGCGGCACGGATCGATCCTATTCGATCCGTTCCATCACGGACGCGTGCTGGCCCGTCGGGACTGCGAAGAGATTCTCCGCCGACAAAACCAGCAACTCGAGGAATGGCATCTCGCCGCGGCCGGCGCGCGGCAGATGCTCACCCGTATCCTCGCCAACCTGCTTTACGTTTACCATCGGCACGGCAAAGCCATGCTCTACGACCGCGTCAAAAGCTGGAGCCACCTTCTCTGCCGCAACTGATGAACGCAGAGGTCATCAACACAGGTTCCGAATTGCTGCTCGGCTTGGTGCAAAACACGCACCTCGCCTACCTTGCCGGCGAACTGGCCCCGCTCGGCATCACCATCACACGGCAGGTCTGCGTGCCCGACGGCCCGGAGATCCACGGGGCCATCGACCGCGCTCTCGATTGTGCCGATATCGTCATCACCACAGGCGGACTCGGTCCGACGAGCGATGACATCACGCGCGAGGCGGGGGCGGAACTCCTCGGCTTGCCTCTGCACGAGGATGAAAGCATCGTGCAAGGGATCCGCGAAAGATTCGCGCGGCGCGGTCTGCCCATGGCCGACCGCGTGAGGCGTCAGGCGATGGTGCCGGAGGGGGCCATCGTCCTGCCAAACCCTCACGGCACGGCCCCGGGACTCTATTTTCCCCCGGACAAACTCGGCACCCGTCGCGCGCGGCACGTCTTCCTGCTGCCGGGGCCTCCGCGCGAACTTAAGCCGATGGTGCAAGATCACGTGCTTCCCAAATTGCGAAGCATGATGCCGGGCGCGGGCAGCCGCGAACGCCGAATTTATCGTCTCACTGGCATCGGCGAGAGCCAGGTGGAAGCGCGCATCGGGGAAAAGCTGGAAGCGCGCGGAGACATGGAGGTCGGCTACTGCGCTAGGCCGGCCGAAGTTGATTTCCGACTCATCGGCCCGACGCGAACTCTCGATGCGGTGGAACCGGACATTCTGCGGGAGATCGGCGAATGGATTTACTCGCGCGGCGATACGCTCGAAGCGGCCGTGGTCGCCCTGCTGCGCGAAAAACATTTGTCGCTGGCGGTGGCCGAATCCTGCACCGGCGGTGCGCTGGCCGACCGCATCACCGATGTGCCCGGGGCGTCGGCGATTTTCCGGGCCGGTTACGTGACTTATGCCAACCAGGCGAAGGAGGATACTTTGGCCATCCCGCACGACCTCATCGCCGCGCACGGCGCGGTGAGCGAACCGGTGGCGGCCGCCATGGCCGAAGGCGCGCGCCGTGTCGCCGGAACGGATCTCGCTCTGAGCACCACCGGCATTGCTGGCCCGGGCGGCGGCACGAACGAGAAACCGGTTGGCACGGTCTTCATCGGCCTCGCAGCGCACGGCCAGCCAGCCACCGTGCGGGCCTGCTTTTTCCCGCTCGATCGCCATACCTTCAAGCACATGGCGACCTCCGCGACGCTCGACATGGTGCGACGCCACTTGCTCGGACTCCCGCTCGAACTCGGCGGAGGGTCCCCGCTCCCCGGGCTTGGATGATCTGCCGTGCGTCTGGCCTGCATTACTCATGCGGTGAGGTGCGCGCCGTAGCCCCGCTCCTCATCATCCCATCCGCGCTCAGACCTCTCTTCCAGGCGAATAGTGCATGCTTAGCACGAGAAGTTCGGGCTAGTCTCATGGCATGCGAACAGGCGTCTTCGGCGGCAGCTTTGACCCGATTCATCACGGGCATCTTATCCTTGCCCGCGCCGCCTTGGAGGAACTTGCGCTCGACCGCGTTCTTTTCATTCCGGCCAGCCGGTCGCCGCACAAAACCGAAACCGTGCCGGCCACCGCTGCAGACCGTTTGGCCATGATTGAGTTGGCGATCGCGCAGGAACCGGGCTTCGCGGTCAGCGGCATGGAGTTGCAAAGACCCTCACCGAGCTACACGGTCGATACCTTGCGCGAGTTGCACTCGGCCGATCCCGGCGGAGACATTGCTTTGCTCATCGGCGCCGATCATGTGGAGAAGTTTGGAACTTGGAAAGATCCCGGGGAGATTGAAAGGCTGGCCTCCATCGCCGTGCTGGCCAGGGCTTCCAGGTCCGCTCCACAGCATGCTTGGCCCGTCGTGCGGAGGCTGATCGATGTGTCGTCGACCGATATCAGGACCAGGGTTGCCGAGAAAAAGAGTATACGCTATTTGACGCCGGACCTTGTGTGCGATTACATCAGCAAGTGCGGACTCTACCGCCACCTGTGACAGCCGATCCCGAAACCATCGCCCTAGCCGCCGCCCACGCGGCGTCCGACAAAAAAGCCGAAAACATTCGCATCCTTGATTTGCGGAAACTTTCCAGCTTCGCCGACTATTTCGTCATTTGCTCCGGCACAAGCGAACCGCACCTCAAGGCGATCGGCACGGAGATCCGCGAAAGCCTGCGCGACAAAATCGGCGCGCAGGCGCACTCGAACGGTTTTCCGGCCAGCCAGTGGATCGTGCTCGATTACCACGGGGTGCTCGTTCACATCTTCCACCCAGAGAAGCGCGATTTTTATGACCTCGAGTCGCTCTGGCGCGACGCGCCGATCGTGCCCTTCGTAGATCACCCAACCCGCTGATCTCCGCCAGCACGGAAAATCGCAAAAAACTGGCAAACAACGTCCAGCGACGCATTGAGCCTGGCATTTCTACTTTTTGCCAAAAATTGAAATGTCGGATTTGGGAAGTCTGCCGACCTTGCATCATGCGCCCGCGCTGTGGGTCTGGCTTGGCCAGCCGAAGTTTCACAGTTCAAAAGTTTGTTTTGTGATTTGCATGCACTTACTCGGATTTTCAGGTGTTTTTCTCCACTACATTTTGGACGAGTTCGAGACCTTTGGTCAAAAGGAGGCCAAGGTGAGCGAGGGCTATAGGATCTTTGATTTGATGCCAACGTCCTTTCGTCAATAGACTTTCCAATCTCGGAGTTTGTGCCGAGACTCTTGGGCCTATGAGGACATTACCGCGACTGGGAGGGGAACTTGTGGAAGAGATCGAAAGAGCATGGGCCGAGCCGCAGCCGGCTTGGGCCAAGGGCCGATTGTTGGTGGTGCGGCTCATCGCACAACACGAGCACACCGTGGCCGAGATCATGAAGATCGCCGGAGTGTGCCGGCAAACGG
>Ga0209190_1002565_pt1 | contig 12205 bp, 11 predicted proteins | sample M_140205_XF_Meta_FD_187315 | JGI IMG/M metagenome (GOLD analysis project Ga0209190, IMG submission 187315) | Freshwater microbial communities from Lake Montjoie, Canada to study carbon cycling - M_140205_XF_MetaG (SPAdes) (version 2) | ecosystem: Environmental > Aquatic > Freshwater > Lake... | reverse complement strand
CCGTGAACCCGAAGATCGTGCCCACGATGATGATGCTGACCCAGACGCCAACCGAGTCGAGCAGGAGTCGCTTTCGTGCCGCGGTAAGCGCTGCGCTCACCGTGCACCGTGCGGTTCAAGGACAACGACGGGGATCTCGCGCTCGGTCTTCCGCGCGTAGGCCGCGTAGACACCGTAGGTCGCATCGTCGGTGCGCCGGAGGTAGCCGAGACGTTCGGCACCAGTCGCAACACGTGCAACATAGGGGTGTGAGCGACCGCTGCGAATCACCTGCACAGCCGGTTGTGCAACAAGGTTCTCGTACCACGCGGGGTGCCCCGGTCGACCGTAGTTACTCGCGATCACGATGATCCGCGCGCCATCGGGGAGGTAGGTGAGGACAACGCGACGCGTCATCCCACTCTTCCGTCCGATCGTCTCAAGGATGATGCCAGGGCGCGGGCCGAGCCCCGCGGGGATTCGACCGTTTGTTGCGAGGGCGAGGCGCGCATGGATTGGCGCGATCACACCGATCATGCGCCCGAACCAGCGCTGCGCCGCCTGCAGCCAGCGTGGACGTCGACTCGCCCAGTCGTCGCGCGCCATCGGCGATTTAGCGCTGTGCGAAGAGGTAGCGCACCGAGAGTGCGGCGAGCGTCGCACCGATAAGCGGACCGGCGATGTAGACAACGGCCTGCGACAGGTCGCCGTACACAACTGCAGGACCGAACCAGCGTGCTGGGTTCATCGCGGCTCCGGTGAGCGGGCCACCCACGATGATGTCGGCCGTCACGGCAAGGCCGATGAAGAGCCCGCCCATCTTTGGTGCGCGGGCGTCGACGGCGGTCATGAGGACGGCGTAGACGAGCAGCGCGGTGAGGATCGCTTCAACGACGATCCCTTGCACAGCATCGAGACCTGCACCGAGCGCAGGTGATCCACCGAGCGCGTAGTCGTAGACGCTTGGCGACTGAACGCCGAGGAAGGCGAGCTTGAGCGTCAGCCCGGCGAGCGTGGCGCCGATGAGTTGCGCTGCGATAAAGCGGAGCCCCTCAATTGTTCGAACCTTGCCGATAAGCCAGAGCGCGACGGTTACCGCTGGGTTGAACTGTCCGCCGCTGATGGCCCCGAAGGCGGTCGCGAGGACGGCCAGGGCGAGGCCGTGGACGAGGGCAATCCCGAGGATCCCGATGGAGTTCCCCGTGATGATGTCGACGATGATCGTCCCCGCGCCAAGGACGAAGAAGAGATAGGTGCCGATCGTTTCGGCGGCGAGGGCGGCAATCAGGCTTCGGCTCGGCATCGGTGTCCTCCATGGCGATTTTCGCCACTATTGAGCACGATTCAGTCCACGTGCGTGGGGTTGAGTGTAGGGCAGCGCGGCCAGCAAGCGGGCAGGGAGAGGGTGGTCTCGGCGGGTGCCCTATCCATGTGGGGCGCCATGCCGTATGCTTCACAGGTCACTCGGACTTCGGGTGACTCGAGAAAGCACGCACGCGACCGAGACCAGTCAACCGTTCCCTCATCGGGCTCGCGAGACAATGATCGGACCACGAGGCGAGCCAGCACTAGGAGTGAACGGAATGTACACAGACAAGAACTTGGTCTGCATGGATTGCAGCCAGGAGTTCGTATTTACGGCGCGGGACCAGGAGTTCTACGCTGAGCGCGGCTTCACGGAGCCAAAGCGCTGCACACCATGCCGCAATGCCCGCAAGGCGCAGCGCGAGGGTGGTTCGGCGGGTGGCGGCTTCGGCGGCTATTCCGGCGGCGGCAGCTATAGCGCGGGCGGCTACGGTGCCCCACGCGCTCCTCGCGGACCGCGCGAGATGCACCCGACAACCTGCTCGGATTGCGGCAAGGAGACCATGGTCCCCTTCCTGCCAACGAGCGGCAAGCCGGTTTACTGCGACACCTGTTTCGCAACGCGGCGCCCAGCGCGCTGATCTGCGAACGTTTTCGCATTTCTCGGACGGCCGGGGCCCTTTGGGCCTCGGCCGTTCGTTTTTCCTATGTCGGACTAGCATCCACACATGAACCCACGCGACGCGTCGACTGAGCCGCACGATCCAATGCGGCGTACCGCGAAGCGAGCAATTAGCGCGTGGCGTGACGGGGCGCAAACGCCCCTCGACGATCTCCTTGCTGGGGAAGAGCCGATGCAGATCCTCCTCGCTGGCGCAGGGAGCACGCCAATCGAAGTCGCCGTCACGATGCGCACGCCAGGAAACGATAACGAGCTTGCCGTCGGCTTCCTTGTCAGTGAAGGGCTCATAAACGCAGCAGATGTCGAGCGCGTTGCCTACGCTGATCCGGTTGACGCTGCGCAGCCCGAGAACCACCTCGTCGTGCACCTCAAAGGTGCATTCGATACGACACGCATTGCCGAGCGCACCACCATCGCAAGCGCATCATGTGGGATTTGCGGTAAGGCCTCAATCGATGATGTTGTTGGGCGTTGCGCACCGGTTGTTCCAACTGCGAGGCTCTCGGCTGCAGCGCTCGGCACACTCCCTGGCGCACTCCGTACCGCACAGCCGGTTTTCGACCGTACCGGCGGACTGCATGCGGCAGCAATCGTTGGTGTGGGCGCAGGCGGGGCGGTGCAGATTGAGATGGTGCGCGAAGACGTTGGTCGACACAATGCGGTCGATAAGTTGATTGGCGCTGCGGCACTTGCCCACACGCTGCCACTGACAGGGAGGCTCCTCCTCCTCTCGGGCCGCTGCTCGTTTGAGCTGGTGCAGAAGGCTGCTGCTGCTGGGATCGGCGCGATTGCCTGCATCGGTGCCCCGTCAGACCTTGCGGTCGAGACGGCAGAGCGCCTCGGGATCTGTCTCATTGGATTCTTGCGGGAGAACTCGCTCAACGTCTATACGGAGCGCGAGCGGGTCAGCGCGTAGGCGTCTCGTTCACTCGGAGCACTGCGAGTCGATCGACGAGCAGGCCAGCGTTGGCGAGGGCGAGCGACTCGTCAAAGATGCGCGAGAGCGCAGCGGCATCGAGCCTCTTCATGATTGCTGCATCTGCGGCTACTTCATCGCGTACGTGGTGGCCCGTCTCACGTGCGCGCTGCGCCGCAGCCTGCACAAGTCCGTAGGCTGCATCGCGCACAAGCCCGGCGTCGACAAGTTCGCGCAAGAGACGCGAGGCGGCATGGAGGCCAAGCCCGGCATCGAGGTTGCGGCGCATTGTCTCGCGACGCACCTCCATCCCCTCCACGATCTGGCGCATCGAGACGAGCGCGTAGTGGAGGAGTGTCGTCGCATCGGGGAGGATGATCCGCTCAGCAGAGCTATGGCTGATGTCGCGTTCGTGCCAGAGCGCCTGGTTCTCCATCCCGCTCGCCGCATAACCGCGGAGCACGCGCGCAAGGCCCGCAATGCGTTCTGACTTAATCGGGTTCCGCTTCTGCGGCATCGCCGAACTCCCCGCCTGACCGGCGCGGAAGGGCTCACGCACCTCGTCAATCTCGCTCTGCTGTAAGAGGCGCACCTCCGTCGCAAAGCGCTCGAGGGTGCCACCTGTAACTGCAATCGCTGCAAGAAGCGCGGCGTGCCGATCACGCTGGACGATCTGCGTACTCACCGGGTCGGCGTGAAGGCCGAGTGCATCGAGTGCGACCTGCTCGATTGCAGGGTCGAGTTGGCTGTACGTTCCAACTGGCCCCGAGATCTTTCCCGTCGCAACTTCGTCGAATGTTCGGCGCAGTCGCTGACGGCTGCGATCTGCTTCAAACGCCCACCCAGCAAGCTTCGCGCCAAAGGTCATCGGCTCTGCGTGCATCCCGTGCGTGCGGCCGATCATGATCGTCTCGCGCTCTTCGTGTGCGCGACGAACAATCACCGCGATGAGTGCGGAGAGCTCCGCGTCGATCAGTGCGCCAGCATCACGAAGCTGAAGGGCGAGCGCCGTGTCGACCACGTCGCTGCTCGTGAGCCCTGCATGGAGATAGCGCCCCTCCGGACCGACGCTCTCAGCGACAGCGTTGACGAACGCGAGGAGGTCGTGGTCGAGCACCGCCTCAAGCTCCGTAATACGTGCAACGTTGACCGTCGCGCGCTGTGCAATGAGAGCAGCTGCCGCCGCAGGAACGTCGCCGCGCTCCGCCTGTGCAGCAAGCACGGCAAGTTCGACCTTGAGTGCAGCGTTCCAGCGCGCCTCCTCACTCCAGAGTGCGGCCATCTCGGGGCGGCTGTAGCGAAGGATCATCCGCGCCCTGCACGCGAGCGGCGGCGGAGGGGCCGCCAGGCACGCTCAATTGTTTGCGTCCGCTCTGGGCCGACCGAGACCAAGACGATCGGGGCGCCAGCAACCTCTTCCAACGCCGTCACATAGCGCCGCGCATTCTCTGGAAGATCGGCCAGGGTTCGCACCATATGGATCGGCTCGTCCCATCCCGGGAAGCGCTCATAGATCGGCTTCGCCCGTGAGAGCTCTGCCGCCGACGCGGGCCAGTGCTCAACGCGCACGCCATCAATCTCGTAGGCAACGCAGAGCAGGATCTCCGGGATCCCCGAGAGCACATCGAGCTTGTTCAACATGATGCTCGAGACGCCGTTCAGTTGGACGGCATAGCGGAGCGGGACCGCATCGTTCCACCCCACGCGGCGCCGTCGTCCCGTGGTCGTACCAACCTCGTGGCCAGTGGTCGCGATGCGCTCGCCGATCGCATCGGTGAGCTCGGTGACGAACGGCCCAGAGCCGACGCGCGTCGCATAGGCCTTCATGACGCCCATCACCTCGTCAATCTGTAGCGGCGCAATTCCGCCACCGGTGGTTGCACCGCCAGCGATGGGGTTCGACGAGGTCACGAATGGGTACGAGCCGTGGTCGAGGTCGAGCAGTGTGCCCTGCGCCCCCTCAAGAAGAATATGCTCGTCCGCGGCGAGTGCAGCCTGCACCAGGCGCGTGGAGTCGGCGATGTGCGGCTGCAGGCGCTTCCCCCACGCTGCAATGAGCTCCACCAGTAGATCGGCGTTGACCGCATCGGCATGGTCGGTCGATCCGAGCGCTTCGAGGAGTGCACGCTTCTCTGGGAGGACGCGCGCCAGGCGTGTCGCAGCAGAGGCAGGATCGACGAGATCTTCCACACGCAACCCGAGACGCGCCGCGCGATCCTCATATGCCGGGCCGATGCCGCGCTGGGTGGTGCCTACTTTCGCACCGCCGAGTCGCGCTTCGCGCGCGCGGTCGAGTGCAACGTGATACGGCAGGATCAAGTGCGCTGCGTGGCTCACGCGCACGCGCGACACATCGATGCCGCGCGCCGTGAGCTCGTCGAATTCGCGGAGGAGTGTTGCGGGGTTCACCACGACGCCGGGGCCAATGACGGGCGTGATGTGGGGGTAGAGGACACCCGAAGGGACCAGGTGCAGCTTGAACGTGTCGCTGCCGATCACGATCGTGTGGCCGGCATTATCGCCACCCTGATACCGGATGACCGTCGAGACCTGCTCGGCGAGGAAGTCGGTTGTCTTCCCCTTCCCCTCGTCGCCCCACTGGAGGCCGACGATCACGCTTGCAGGCATGCTGCCCCCTTATGGTCTCCCTGCCGAGCAACGCACGGCGCGCGGATCGTACCCTGTTGCGAGGTGCACGGCTAGACTCGCCGTATGGCGACCACCCCACGCAAGCCCTACACAGGATCCTGGCTTCCGAAACCCTCGCTCTTCGTCAGCTGGCGGCCGAACGGGATCGGCCTCCAGAAGCCGAATCACCTTTGGGAGATGGCTCGCACCGTCTGGGAGAACCGCGGCAACCTTCGGTACGCCTGGCGCATCCTCAGTAAGGGGGTCTGTGATGGCTGCGCGCTTGGCGTCGCGGGCTTCAAGGATTGGACGATCGACGGCGTACATCTCTGCACCACCCGTCTCAACCTCCTGCAGGTAAACACCGCGCGCGCTCTCGACCCAGAGCTGCTTGCCGACGTCGATCTCTTGCGACAGCGCTCATCGAGCGAACTCCGTGCACTCGGAAGGATTCCGTATCCGATGCTCCGCATGCGCGGCGAGAAGGGATTCAAGCGAATCAGCTGGGAGCGTGCACTGCAGGTTGCCGGATCACAGATCAAGGCTGCAGGCCCGAAGCGGATCTCGTTCTTCCTCACCGCTCGCGGCATCATGAACGAGACCTATTACGCAATCCAAAAGGTTGTGCGCTTCCTTGGAACAAATGACATCGACAATGCTGCGCGCATCTGCCATGCACCAAGCACCGGCGCGTTGAAGCACGGGATCGGCTATGGCGCAACAACGGTCTCGTATCGCGATGTTATTGAGAGCGACCTGATCATCCTCTTCGGCTCTAATGTTGCGAACGCACAGCCGGTCTTTATGAAATACCTCCACCTCGCAAAGAAGCGCGGTGCAAAGATCCTCGTCGTTAATCCGTATCGCGAGCCGGGGCTCGAGAACTACTGGGTGCCAAGCAATGCCGACTCGCTCCTATTCGGCACAAAGATGGCAGACGCCTGGGTGCAGGTTGCGCAGGGTGGCGACATCGCATTTATCAGCGCTGCACTCCTGCGGCTCGAAGAGATGAGCGCGCTCGATCGATCGTTTATTGAAAATAAGAGTGTTGGATGGAGCGAACTGCGAGCGGCGCTCGCGACACGCAGCGTTGACGACTATCTCGCCATGTCGGGCGCATCGCGGAGTGAACTCGAGCAGTTCTGCACGTTGTATGCGGGCGCAAACGCGGCAGTACTCGTCTGGTCGATGGGGATCACGCAGCAGGCGTGCGGGAGTGAGAACGTCGCTGCGATCGTGAACCTCGGGCTCGCCCGCGGCAACATTGGGCGCCCAGGGGCTGGGCTGATGCCGATTCGCGGCCACAGCGGTGTCCAGGGCGGCGCCGAGATGGGGGCCTATGCGACGGCACTACCGGGCGGCCTGCCGATCGAGCCGCGCTTCACCGAGCCGCTCGCCAACGCCTACGGGTTCCCGATCGCCGCGCAGGTGGGGCGCTCCGCACCCCAGCAACTCGATGCGGCAGAGCGAGGCGAGATCGACGTGCTCTGGAGCGTCGGTGGCAACTTCATGGAGACGATGCCCGACCCCGATGCGATTGCGAAGACGCTCGCGAAGGTGCCACTCCGCGTCCATCAAGACATCGTGCTCAGCAGCCAGATGTTGATCGATCCGGGCGAGGCGGTACTCCTCCTGCCCGCAACAACGCGCTACGAGGTTCCTGGCGGCGGAACCGAAACGACAACCGAGCGGCGTGTCGCCTTCAGCCCAGAGATTCCAGGACCACGCATTGGCGAGGCGCGACCGGAGTGGGAGGTGTTCACGCAGCTCGCTGCGGTGGTCGACCCAGCCCGCGCGCATCTTGTCGCCTTCCCCCGCGGGACGCAAGAGATTCGCGAAGAGATCGCCCGCATCGTTCCGAGCTACGGTGGAATCGAAACGCTGCAGAAGAGCGGCGATGCGATCCAATGGGGTGGCGAGCGCTTGTGCGAAGGACAGATCTTTGCGACGGCAGACGGCAAGGCACACTTTGCAACGGTCCTACCGATTGAGGCAACACTTCCAGCTGGGATGCTCAACCTCTCCACACGCCGCGGCAAGCAGTTCAACTCCATGGTGTGGAAAGTTCGCGATCCACTCAACGGTGCACTGCGCAGCGACATCCTAATCTCAAGTGCAGATGCTGCCGCACGAGGATTTTCTGATGGCGATGCGGTGCGCGTCCGTAGCGCAACAGGAGAGGTCGCAGCGCACATCAAGGTCGCACCGATTCGTGCTGGCAGCGTGCAGATGCACTTCCCCGAGGCAAATCCACTCATCAACGGCACGCATCGTGATCCGATCAGCCACGTGCCTGATTACAATGCGATCGTTGAAATCCTTCCCGCGTAACCTCGTCCAGCAGCGCGCACGATGAGCGCCATCGGGATCCTCCTCGCCGGTGGTGCGAGCACGCGATTCCCATCAGGGAAGCTCGATGCGGCTATCCCGAGCGCACTCGCAACGCTGCGGGGGAGACCGGAGCTCGGCGGCCTGCGCCTGGTTGATGCGGCGCACGCCACCCTTGCCGCAGCGGTGGAACGGGTACTCGTGCTTGGTAGCCCGCAGCTGGCACGTGCCGCCAAGTGCGTGCCCGATCGTCGCCCGCACGAGGGGCCAGCTGCAGCACTTGCCGACCTGCTCGGCGGCGAACTCCTCCGCGACCTTCCAACTGAGACACGCGTGGTCATCCTCGCCGCCGACGCCCCGTTTGCGCCGCCCCTCCTACTCGGACTCATGGCGGCTGCGCACACCACACTCATCGTTGCCGATGGCGAGCCACTCCCGCTCGCCGTCGATCTGGGACGCCTCCGCGAGGCAGCGGCAGGCGCGCCGTTCCCGCGCCTTCGCGATCTCGCAACCACGCTGAACGCTGCACCACTCGACTCGCGCATCCTCGCGCGGCTCGACCCGCTCGGTGTGGCGTCTGCCGATATTGATCGGCCGGAAGATCTCACTGCGGCTAGATAGGCGCGATGCGATGATGGTGCGATGAGTAGTGTGCCGACGATCCTCTGGTTTCGCCGCGACCTTCGCCTTGCCGATCATCCGGCGCTTGTCGCTGCGATTGAACATGCGCGCGCGACAGGCTCGCCGCTCCTCCCGATCTTCGTATGGGAGCCAGGGCTTGTACACGGTGCACGGTCGAGTGCGAATCGCACCTGGTTCCTTCGCGAGAGCATCGCGGAACTCTCTGCCGCGTTGACGGAACGTGGGTCGGGCCTCATTGAGCTTGAAGGACCCGCCACAAGCGCACTCCCCACACTCGTTGCGCAGCTTCGTGGCGCAGGCAATGCGACAGCGCCGATCTCGCTCTTCATCACACGCGACCACACCCCCTATGCTCGGTCACGCGATCGTGCCATCGCCGAGAAGCTTGCTCCACTCGGGGTAGCGCTCCATGCAAAGCGTGGGCTCAGCGTTGTCGAGCCCGACGAGCTGCTCACTGGTGGCGGAACACCATACGGCGTCTACACGCCGTATTTTCGCCGGTGGCTTGAGCGAATTGCAGCAGATCTGCACGCGCCACTCCAGGCGCCAACGCAGCTCCCGCCGCTCCCTGCCGGCCTGCACCATTCGCCACTCGCGCGCGCCGCATCAGGGGCAGATTCACCACCAACAGCAGCGCGCGCCCTACTCCAGGTGCCAGGAGAGCGCGCCGCGCGCGCAGCTGCCGATGCATGGATTGAGGCAGCAGCACGTCGGGCGGGGGTTGCGTCGTACGCAGAGCAGCGTGATCTCCTCGCCGACGAGACGGGGACAAGTCGACTCTCTGCCGCGCTTCACTTTGGGCTCATCTCGCCGAGCGAACTCGTCCACCGCTTGCGGGACGTTGCTAGCGCGCAGCCTTGGGTGCGACAACTTGCATGGCGCGATTTCTATATCCAGGTGCTCTGGCATGCGCCACATGCAGCGCGTGCCTCGTGGCGGCCCGCATACGATGCGATCCCGTGGGAGCAGCACGACGAACCCTTTAACGCCTGGTGCGAAGGTCGCACCGGCTATCCAGTTGTCGATGCGGCGATGCGCCAACTCCTTGCTACCGGCTTCATGCATAACCGTGCGCGCATGATCGCCGCATCGTTCCTCACCAAAGATCTCTTGGTCGACTGGCGTCGCGGTGAGGGTCACTTCCTCAATCACCTGATCGATGGCGATATTGCTGCCAATAACGGGGGCTGGCAGTGGTCTGCGGGTAGCGGAACAGATGCCCAGCCGTACTTCCGCATCTTCAATCCCGTTGCGCAGGGCGAGCGATTCGATCCCGATGGCGCCTATGTTCGACGCTGGGTCCCCGAGCTTGCAGCGCTCTCGGCACCAGCGATCCACGCGCCATGGAAACATCCAGAGGCGTGCGCCGGAGCAGGCATCACGTTGGGCGTGCAGTATCCAGAGCCGATTGTCGATCACGCCGTCGCGCGAGCGAGGACGCTCGCAGCGTTCGCACACGCTCTTAAAAAGTGACACGTCTGTGAAAAAACGTTCAAGTGCACACCCCGCCTGGCGGCGGATCGCAGCCGTCTACATCGGCGTGCAGTTCGCCGAGATCTTTGGCGTGAGCATGATCTACGCGTATCTCCCACTAGCCCTCGAAGGGGTCGGCGTGCCACTCAAGGAGATCCCGAGCCTCGCGGGGCTCTCAACTGCGGGCCTCTTCATTATTGGTGCGCCACAGGTACCGATCTGGCTCGCACTTGCTGAGCTGCGATCGCGCCGTCTCGTTGTGGTGCGGAGCGGCATCATCGCCCTCGCCGCGCTCGTTGCATTCGCCCTTGCCCGTGAGGCGTGGCAACTCGTTGCGGGCACGATCGCGCTCGGATTCTGGCTTGGCAATACGGGGGTGATGCTCGCGACGATTCGCGAGGTTGCGCCCACCAGCGCGCGTCCGGGGCTGATCGCTCTCTTCAGTGCCGCCGCACCAATGGGCTTCGCAGCAGGGCCACTCCTCGCCGCATGGATGATGGGCGGCCTCGGCCTCACGCTCGCCGCGCCAGTACTCGTCGCCGCCGCGGTGAACGGCCTCCTCATCATTGCCAACATCGTTGCGATTCCAGATGTGCGTCCCCTCGTACAACCGCGGGGCACGATCTTGGCCGTGGCGCGCAGGAGCCTGTCGAACGTCTTCCGCGATCCGGTGATCCGTGCCGGCTATCTCGTGCTCGGCTTCGCGATTGCGGGGGAGCGGATGCTACGACCCGTCTTACCGCTCCGCATCGCCGAGGTGCTGATTGGGCCGACGGTCGGGAGTCTTGCCGAGCCACTCTCGGCGCCGGGCGTTGCCGGTGCCGTTGGCCTCCTTACCGGGTTGAGTGCGCTGCTCGGCGCACTCGCCGCACCAGCCATCGCCCTGCTTGCGCCGCGAATTGGCATGCCGCGCACGATGGCGATCGGCTTCTTTGCGGGCGCGATTGCGGTGGCGTCGATGATGCTTGTGCCAACGCTCCCACTCCTCGCCCTGCTCAATGGCGTGCTCGCTGCGAGCGCGGCGCTCTTGCAGGCGATGGTGTTCAGCTGGCTCTCGGAGTCGGTGGTCGAGTCGCGCCGCTCTGCGGCGTTGAGCCTCGCCCTCTTCCCGTTGTATGCCGGTGCCGTTGTGGGGCCAATCCTGACGGCAATCGCCGCGCCGATCGGTGTGGCATCACGCGGCGACGAGCTCGCACTCACCCCCGTCTTCGCCGCCTCTGCTGCGATCCTCGCACTCGGCATCCTTGCTGCACGGCGCCTCCGTACCGCGAAGGCACGCTAGGCTATCGCTATGCCAACGATGCACGAGCACGCGAACGAGTACGAAGCAGCAACGCGCGCGTTTGAGCGCCAGGTTGCCGAGCTCTCCGCCGCGCAGCTCGACCAGAGACACCCAGAGGGCTGGTCGCCGCGGCAGGTGATCCACCATCTCGCCGACAGCGAGGCGCAGTCGTATGCGCGCCTGCGTCGTCTTGTTGCAGAGCCTGCCGGCTCCATCATTCAGGGATACGACGAAGCAGCATGGGCAACGGCGCATGCACTCGGCTACGAGCATGATCCGATCGACGTGCCGCTCGCGGTCTTTTCGGCGGTGCGCGCCGGCTCACTCGCCGTACTGCGCAACCTCACCGATGCAGACCTGGCTCGCCACGGCATGCATAGCGAACGCGGCCGCATCACGGTGGAAGATTGGCTTGCGATCTACACGCGGCATCCGCGAGAGCACGGCGAGCAACTCGCTAAGGCGCTGCGCGGCGAGAAGTAACGCGCTAGCGGGGAACCGATCCCGCCCCCCGAGCGTTAAGGTGGGAGGGGCCCCTTTGGGCCTGTAGCCGTAGGAGGCAGCTATGACTCGGGTACTCACCGCCGTTCTTATGCTCGGACTACTCATTGCGCCAAGCGTGCGCCCTGTGGCCGCCGCCGATGAGGTCACCCCCGTCCCAGCCTCATCAGGCGTTGAGTGCCCACCCGTTGAGTACGCCGACGGCGTCGCGGTCATCCCCGAGGGGGCACCCGCCGAGTGCGTCTACATCCAGACGGTCGACGCAGAAGACCCATGCGCACCTGACGCCACAGGCGCGGTGCCGGTGATGTGTCAGACAGGGCTTCCCGTGGATCCTCCTGTGGGCGGTGACGCCTGCTGGATCACCTCTGACGGCAGCACGAACTGCCCACGAACCGGTGGCGAGATCCTCCCCTCGTTCGGTCGACAGTTCGCCATCCTCGCGGTATCGCTCAGTGGCGTTCGCTTC
>Ga0209190_1002563_pt1 | contig 12208 bp, 11 predicted proteins | sample M_140205_XF_Meta_FD_187315 | JGI IMG/M metagenome (GOLD analysis project Ga0209190, IMG submission 187315) | Freshwater microbial communities from Lake Montjoie, Canada to study carbon cycling - M_140205_XF_MetaG (SPAdes) (version 2) | ecosystem: Environmental > Aquatic > Freshwater > Lake... | reverse complement strand
CATGAACCGCCTGCGCCTCGACGCCGACAGCTACCGCGACTTCGTTCTCGCTGCGGCGGACAAACTCGACCTCACCGTCGGCGGTCCCAGCGAACGGCAATTCATCACCGGCCCGCCCGTGCAGCTCACGCCCACGCTCGACTACGCCGCCTACGACTGGTCCGCGCTTCCGAAACATCGCCGCAGCATCTACCGCTTCGTCTGGCGCGGCGTGCCTGACCGTTTCATGGACACGCTCGACTTTCCTGACCTCGGACTACTCGCTCCGAGCCGCAGTTTCTCCGCGTCCTCGCTGCAATCCCTCGCGCTCTACAACAACAGCTTCGTCCTGCACTTCAGCACTGAGGTAGGCAAACAAATCACCACGCCCGCCGATGCCATTCGCCGCATCCTGCTGCGCGAGCCGACGGCGGATGAACTCCCCGGCTTCACCGCGTATGCGCAGAAGAACGGCCTCGCCGCTCTCTGCCGCGTGCTCATCAACAGCAACGAGTTTCTCTTTGTGAACTGAACCCATGAATCATGAAATACATCCTTAACCTCCATCCCGTCTTTCGTTTGGCGATAACCGCCTGCGCCGCATCATTGATGAGCACCTCCGCCGTTGCCGATGATTCGCCGCTGTGGGATTTATCGAGCAACGACATTCTCCCCGCGCTGCGGTCGGGAACCGTCGAGAAGGTGGACGGCGCGGTGAAGTTGAAGGACGGCGCGTCGTTCGCAGTGCCACCGGAGGCATTTCCCGACCAGGCGAACTTCACCGTGCAGGTCACCCTTTCACTCGATGCACTGGTGCAGGATGCGGTCTTCACTGCGATGCGAAAACAGAGCGAGAAGGACGACGGATTTTCCTTCTACTTCAACTACCGGGACAACCCGTATTACGCACGACAGGTCAACTCCGTGGTGAACAACATCCTCATGACTGGCGGCTCGCTAAACGGTCGGCAGGAGCCAAAGCTCGACACGCCCTACACCCTCACCATCGCAGTCCGCAAAGGACTCGCGACGTTCTACCTCGACGACATTCCGTGCAAGACATGCTTCATGGAACTCATCCCCAATCGCGAACCGATGTGGATTGGCCGCAACACGAACCCGAAGGCGAAGACCATGCCGGTGACGATTCGCGGCGTGAAAGTGTTCGGTCCTTCCTTCAGCTATGTCTCGAAGCGCGAGTCCAAGCCCGAGTTCCCACGCGGCGCAGTCGCGGGCAAAGGCTGGGCGCTTGATGTTCCCAAGCTCGACCACCCCGACTGGCCGAAGGTCCTCATCTACGGCGACTCCATCTCCATGGGCTACAGCGGCTCCTTCATCCCGGAGATGTTGAAGCAGAAAGTCTATGTGTTTCATTGCGTGCATTTCGTCGGCGGTGACGTGCCCGACGACGCGCTCACCGAGATGGCCGCGCGCTACAAGTTCGACGCGGTCGTCTTCAACAACGGCCTCCACTCCCTGAGTTGGACGCCTGACAAAGTGTCCGACACCGTCGTTCTGGAGCGCATGCAAAAGCTGACGCGCTGCTTCAAAAAAGGCGCACCACAGGCGAAGATTTACTACCTCCTCACCACGCCTCACACCGCCGCCAAATCGGCTCCAGACAAACCGGTCGCCAGCCTCGGTGACAAGAACGATGTGGTCATCCGGCTCAACACGCTGTCGAGCCAAGTGATGAAAGAGGAAGGCATCGAAGTCATCGACGCCTATGCCCTCCTGGCCTCACACCTCGAACTCGCCGCAGGCGACAACTTCCACTGGCAAGGACCAGCCTACCAGTTGCTCACCCAGGAAATCAGCAAGCGAGTCATGTCCACGCTGGAGGGAGGCAGGCGATGAACACCCTCAAGCTCACGCTCCTCACCGTTGCCTGCATCTCTTTGAAATCAGCGTGGCAGGCTGATTGCCGAGGCGCTTGCAGGAACTCCGGGAAACGATGGCTTTGAGCAACGTCCACCCTGGCTCGTGAGCGTGGCATCAGCCGGGAATCCATCGGCAGGATCAAAGGAGCGCTGAAAGGGTGAGCATTGCGTCGTTGTGAACCAGTCGCTCTCACTGCTAGAGCGCAGAGTGCCACGCTGAACACTTGAACTAGAGGGGCTGGCTCTTGAGCTTGAATTTCATGAGCAGCCAATCCAGCACCTCCATCTGATCACTTAGAGTGGCTCTCCTGATTTGGGCGAGGAGCTGCAATCTGTCAGGCTTGATTGGTGCTGCGTTCTGCAAACCTTCGTTACAGTTGCTGCACACGGCGCGCAGATTGGATGGGATGTCCTCTCCGCCCTTCGATTTGTCCACGATATGACCAATGGTCAGACGAATCGTGCGATTTGAATTGTATGCATCAGGATCACCTGCGGCGCAGCCACACATCTGACAGGTATAACCGTTGCGCTCCAAGACGATAGCGCGAATCTCTTTCGAGATGCCTCGCTTGAAAGCTGGGCGGCGTTTAGTGCTCGCCAAAATGTATTCGCCAGGTTTGAGATCGCTGCGGTCTTTATGCGAAAGGATGTCGTATCCCTGTTCATCACGAAGCTCTCTGACTCGCCGACCCCATTCGGAAGCACCACCGGAGGCTTCTTGAAGCTCCTTGCTGGAGATGACCTTGCCTTTGTGGGCGAGCAGATAGTCGAGGATCAGTGCTTTTGAGCCTTTTTTCTTGTCCATGATTTGGGTTTGGCGGGTTCCTCACAAAGTCTCAATTGAGCCTCAACCGGCTCGTCATCCTCACACAGGCGCTTACGCTTGAACGCAGCGATTATCCGGCGACCAACGGCCTTGGCGACAGGTGGTGGGAATGCGTTTCCTACCTGACGGTAGGCGATGGTTTTTTTGCCACTAAAGTGCCACTCGTCTGGGAAACCTTGAATTCGTGCGACCATTCTTACGGTGAGACGCGGTAGCTTGTCTTCAGGAAAGCTCACATCAGGAGCGTCGTCAGCGATGCCCATTCCATCCACTCCGAGTTCACGCCATTGCCGTTTAGCTCGTGTCGGGCCTAAATCGGGTCCTCCGTGTTTTTTTGAACCACCGACAAGGGTAGGCGCAATCTTGTTGGCACTTTCCACCCATTCCTCGGTTCCCATCCACCCGTTTGCCCCCATGAGGTCAACCAAGGTGTCGCCAACTGTGGGCGGGAAAGTTGAGCCACGCGGCCACATGAAGTGCATCATATCATCAGGCCTTAGCGCGACGAGAATGAACCGTGGGCGGAGCTGAGGAACACCAAAGTCCGAAGCCTGCAAAACACGCCATTCGGCGTCATAACCCATTTTTGAAAAACGCTTGAGCAGGTCATCGCGATATTCTTTGAACTTCGCCGATGCCAGACCTTGAACGTTCTCAAGCATCACGGCGCGTGGCCTGATCTTTGATATGATGTTCATGGTCGTTGGAAACATATCTCGGTCATCGTCAGCTCCTAGCTGCTTGCCAGCAATGCTAAACGGTGGGCACGGAACGCCGCCTGCGATCAGATCAACGTCTCCAAATGCTGCCGGTTGAAAGTCACGGATGTCCTGCTGAATGACGTTCCACTGAGGGCGGTTCGACCTCAGTGTAGTGCAATATTGGGGCTCATACTCCACCACCCCGACATGATGAAATCCGGCACCCTCCAAGCCTAATGCTTGGCCGCCGCCTCCAGCGCAAAGTTCGAGGGAAAAAAAGCTCATGGGTCTAATTGTGGTGGGTTGAGTGTCTGATGTCCAGATGACTCATAGGCACAACGTGAAGCACATCTGCGCCGCTGTCACAAATTTTACCTTCGTAAGGCAGCGTCCCCTGAAAAAAATCTTTGCCAAAACGGCAGGGTTTCCGGCACAATCCGCCCTGATCGCTGCGGCATTGTCTCCTGAGTTCCAGGTGGGGCTCTCAGAGACGAGTGAACGGCGGGAAGCCTGCTCATGAGACGCCATGCCCTCCAACCGGGAGCGCGAAGCTTTCGAGTATGCCACACGCGTGTGCGGCAGGTTGCCGCGTTGTTTGCAGGAGTGCCGGGAGGCGGCGAAGGTGAGCCGCTATGGGTTGCAAAAGAACTGCGGTGTCTCGCGGGACACGATCGGTGACATCGAGAACGGGGAGACCGTGCCGACACTGTTCTGGGCGGCGCGAATGGCCTACGGGCTGGGGATGACGCTGAAGGAGTTCGTGGCGGTGCTGGAGGCTGACGAAGACTCGGAGACTCGGAGAAGCCGAGATGAGTCTGGGCCGAAGGCGTCGGAGATGTCCGACTAACGCTTTGCCGGGAGCTGTGGTGGAATAGCAGCCGTCGCACCCAACGCCTGCCATGCTCCTCCTCTCCACCAGTCCAGCCCGCTTCCCGCTCACGGGAGACGCCGTTTTGCCTTCGGGAGCGGTGTTTTCGGCCTTGGGAGGGCTATTCCGCCTCGAAACCGCCATCCCGCGCCGAATGGTAGCCATACCGGACGCCACGGTAGCGCTACCGGCGCTGAGGGTAGCGACCCCGCGCCATGCGGTATCCACCCCGGCGGCGATGGTAGTGATACCCAGCGGCGCGGTATCCATCCCGAACGAAATGGGATGGCTCCCCGGACGAAAAGGTAGAGCTACCGCGCGGCAGGGTAGAGCTACCGCCGCGATGGGTATCCATACCCCGGCAAAAGGTATCGCTACCGCACGGCGCGGTAGTCATCCCGCGAGGGCGACCCGCCAGCCCGCACGCGGCGGTATCGCCATACTTTTGCAGACCCCTCAACCCCGAACCTCGAATCCATGAACTGGGATAACGGCCAATGGGACAGCGGCACCTGGGACCAGCCGTCCGACTATTTTTCTCCTCAACCCAAACCTAAATCCAAAATGAAAAGACAAACCTACTACCCCAGCCGCATCGGCGACCAAGTGAACTGGCTCGACAACTACGCCGTGAAACTGCCCATCCACGGAGCCGCCCTCGGCGTCATCGCGGGCGACATCACCGCCAGCGTGAACGACGCTAAATACGGCAACTATGTCCTCGGCACCTGGCTCGCCGCCGTGCGCAACTTCTCCCCCAGCACCACCGATGCCGTGGATGACGTGCTCGCAGGCTCCGGCTCAGGCGCGATGGTGCTGCCCACCTTCACCGCACCTGCCTTGCCAGCCGGTGTCACCGCTGCGCTGCCCGGCGTGCTCACGCGCATCTTTGCCCTCATCGCGAAGATGAAACTCAGCGCAGGCTACACCGAAGCCATCGGCACCGACCTCGGCATCGTCGGCTCCGCCGAAACCGAGAAAGCGCTGCCGAAGTTCAGCGCGGACCTGCTGCAAGGCGGAGGCTGCCAATGCGTGAAGCTGACCTTCTACAAATACAATCACATGGGCGTGTATATCGAAAGCCGACGCGGCACCGGAGCCTGGGAGTTCCTCGCCATCGACACCGAAAGCCCTTACGAAGACGAGCGCCCGCTGCTGGTCGCAGGCACCCCCGAAGTCCGCGAATACCGCATGAGATTCTGGGACAAAGGCACCCCGAATGGCGACTGGACCGATGTGGTGAAGGTCACCGTCAGTCCCTGACGGCCAAGATGGGGAGATAGGGAGACGATGAGACATGGAGACTGGCTCATCGCTCCCGCATCGGCCTTCGGCAGTGTCTCCTCTTCTCCCAGTCTCCGAATCTCATTTTCTTCTCAAACGCCATGCCCTTCGATCCATCCAAACCCGCGAACAACTCGCCTGCCTCCAGCGCGGAGATGCGCAGCCAGCTCACCTCGCTCAATGCCGACATCCAGCAGCGGGCCACCTTCAACGATCTCAACAACGCCATCGCCAACGCGCTCCAACAAACGAGCAACAACAGCAACGGCGTCGGCACACTGGGCATCGGAGCGGATGGCGGCTACAACCAGCAGCAGATGCAAGATTTGATCAACAAGGTGGATGAGCTGATCAACGCACTGCGGAGGTAGATTTTTAGCACGGAGGCCGTTAAGGATCGTCAGTCACGACGATTGCCTTTTGCCATGCTGAAATCTATTTCCGTTCTCCTCACCGCGCTCGTCCTCGCGCCACTGGCCGCGCTCCAAGCCGCCGACGCCCCCATTTCTCACCGCGTTCTGCTCACCGACTACAAAGGCAACCGCGTGGTCATTCTCTCGGCCAAGGGCGACATCGAATGGGAGTTTCCGGCGAAGACGCCGCAGGATTGCTGGTTGCTGCCGAATGGGAACGTGCTCTTCAGCCAGATTACCGGAGCGCCGAGTCTCGTCCCGCGCAACGACAACGATGAACGTGAGTGGCGCAAAGTCGAGATGCACCGCGAAGGCAACACGTTTGCGCCGCTTGATTTCAAAGACTTCATCCCCGCTGCGGACAATCCGTTGGCAAAGGCGGCGGACGGAAAACCAGCGGGCTTGGAGCCGAAGGCACTGAGATGATCTGGTTCAATCAGCTTCACGGACATGGCGAACGACAAATCGTGATCGCCCCCTTCGTAAGTTGTCCACCGCAACGTGCATCACTATCAACCAACCCAATTTAATGAACAACCCTCCCAGCCTCTTCATGCGGACTACTGTCTGGCTTGTATCTTTGGCAGCCACTGGTGCGCTGGCGGACACACCTTTTTCCACTCAACCCTCAGCCCTCCTCACCGAGTCGTTGTCTTTGTCAAAGAAGCGAACGGACCACGGCGATGTGCGAACGACGGCGGCTCTTCGCCTCGGCGCGACGATGCGCTTGGCGGGGATGAAGGATGCGGCCAAGCAGGCGCTGGAGGAGTGCATCGCTCTAAATGAGAAGGACAGCGACCCGGACTATGAACGCGAGGAGGTGCGGATCGAGCTGGCGCGGGAGTTTCTGCTGCTCGGCATGGTGGAGCGTGCGCGGTCGATCTTGAAGGAGGCCAAGGAGGGAGGCTATGACTACGATCTCATCGGGCAGGAAGTGTTTGCCCGCACGGCGCTGGAGATGGGCGATGCAGCGGAAGCTGAGCGTGCCATCCACACGGCGTTGGAGTTGGCGCAGCGATCTGGGAGAAAGCTGACGAAGACGGGTAACGCGATGCTGTGTTCGCTGGGGCGTCTTGCGCTTGGGTTGAAAAAGCCGGAGCTGGCGCGGCAAGCCGATGGCGTGGTGAAGGATGAGATTTGGAAATCGGTGATGCTGGGAGATCAGGCGGTCACGTTGGCGGAGCAAGGGCGCGCCGAGGAAGCGATGCGGGTGATCGCACCAGCCAACGATCCGCACATGGCCGTGCTCGGTCATGCGCGCGTGGCGGCAGCGATTCTCAAACGCAAGGAGTCGGCGGTTGCGGTGGTCGCAGCGCTTCTGCAAACGGCGGCGAAGGTCAAGAGCGCTGAGGCGCGCGATTTCGCGCTTCGAGTGGCTGCTGGAAAACTTGCTTTAGCAGGTGGCACTGCATTGGCCGTGAAGATCGCAGCCGCGATTCAGAATCCGGTGACGCGTCTGCTGGCGCTGTGTCCGGTGGTGGAGGCATCGTCGTTCGATGGATTGATGAGCGCTTTGATCGCGTGTCCGGCAGAGGATCAACCAGCGCTCGCCGAGGTGCTAACGAGTGCGTGTGGGGCCAAAGATTTGGCAGCGCAATCGCTGAACGCGGCGGCCAAAGTTCCGCAAGGCTGGCCTCGTGTGCGCGCGCTGTGCGAGGCGGCGAGGTGCTTGATGAAAACGAAGTCGCGTGATGATGCGGTGAAGTTGCTGGGCGCTGCGAATGCTGAACTGAGCCACATCGCGGACGCAGGCTGGCATTGTCATGCGCGCACTCAGATTGCTCTCGCCGCTCATCAGCTTGGTGATGTGGCGATGGAGGAACAGCAGTTGAAGGAAGCGTGCAGTGAGGCCTTGCGATTGGACGTGGCCGAAGATCGCCGCACTGCGCTGTCGCAGGCAGTGGAGGCCGCGCTCTTGTGTGGTCGGAAGGAGCTGGCAGCACGCACTTTGACCGAGACATTGCATTCGAATCCTGCGACTGCGGTGCGCGATACTCTGGTGCCGCTGCTCATCGACGCCGGCCAACCCGATGCGGCGCTGGCGGAGGTGACACACTCGCCGTTGAAGGACGACTTCGCGCGCCGCTTTGTGGTGTATCGTTTGGCAAAAGCAGGTCGTCTCGCGGACGCGGTGGACCTCGCGAAGAAGCTGCCGTTGCGTTTTCAATCCGAAGCGCTGGCTGACATCGCACTCGCACAGTTGAAGCTTCCGAAGCCTGCCGTGCATGGCACGCGCGTGGTTGGCCTTTCATTGCACGGCGGATGGAGTTCCTGGGTGGGACAACTCGAGCACATGGGCGTGGCCTGGGAGGTGATGCCCTTCAGCCTGCCTTATCTGGAAGGCGCTGATGGACTCGCCGCGCGCTACACGATGCTCGGCTATCCGGGCGCGGGCGATCATCACTACCAAGTGTCCGCAGCGGGCGAAGAACATGTGCGCGACTACTTGCGCGAGGGTGGTGGCCTGTTCGGCATCTGCGCTGGTCAACTCCTTGCCACGGGACATCAAACCGGGCATCAATACCTGCCGAGCGACTTCTACTACATGCGCGGCCAGGGAGCGCATCAGGTGCAGGTGGCGCATCAGCATCCCGCCGGATTGGGGTTGCCGCCCGTGGTCATCATCAATCGAATGAACGGTGACTTCATGCTGCCGCGTCCGGGCTGTGATGTGCTCGGCTGGTATGACAAACAAAACGTCTGCGCCGCCGTCTCGACCGCGCACTACGGCCTCGGCCGCGTGGCCGTATCGAGCCCGCATCCCGAAAGCGGCAGGGAACTGGAGCCCGTGGATCGTGTTTTCATCGCGCTGACCTTTTGGACCATGGAGGGCGCACCATGAGATCAGTGCTCGCCATTCTATTCCTCAGCGTCGCCGTCTATGCTGACACCAACGTGCTCGTGCTCGATGGTCCCGAGACGAACTTCATGCGAGATGCGCTCAAGCGCATCGACTGTCCGTTCGAGAGCCGCTCAAAGCTCGACGCTTCTGCGTTGCAGCCGGATCGCATCCTCATCCTCAGCGGCAAGGAACCACCGTTAGCTGTCGGCGATGGCAAACTCATCGACTCGTTTCTCCAACGTGGAGGCCATGTCCTCGCCATCGGCGGCGGCGCGAAGTGGATGCTCCATGCGAAGCTCTTCGACGCCAGCGGCTACTACCCGACCGGCACCACGATTCACCAGTCCACCTTCGATGGGTATCATCGCGTCACCTTTGGCTATCCCATGCCGAAGCCGTATAAAAACTGGGCTGTCGGCGTGCCGATGCTGCTGCGCGCCACGGATGGTCCTCTGATGCGTCCTGGTCCGCGTGCCGTGTCCATCCTTGGCGCGGGCGGACCATTCTCGCTCGCTGCTTTTCAACGCATCGGCAAAGGCATCGCATTGCTCATCGGCCCCGACCCTCAAGGAGGCAACGAATACCTCACGCTAGACAAGCCAACGGTCAGCCTCGGCAGTGACTTGAAGACGGACCTCTTCCTCGCGAACGCCATCGCATGGCTGCGCGATCCAGGCTGCAATTTGATTCCGAACTCCGGCTTTGAAGACGCAGCGGACACGAATGACGACAAGAGCTACTGGGAAATCACGCTGCGCAACAACGCGAAGAGCCACTGGCAGCACAGTGAAGCACCGGAGGGCAAAGTGTATCTCACGCTCGAAGGCACCAGGGCCAACTCCAGCGCCAGCGTGAGCAGCTATCGACCCATCGTGGTCGAAGGCGGCGCGCAGTTCACCTTGTCCTTCCGACACAAAGCAACGTCTGCGTGGAAGTGGGAGATCGCGCACTTCACATCCGCTTCCGAAGAGACGCGCAAGGCCACCAAGCCGCAGCCATTGTCCATCGCAGCCTCAGCCACCTGGCAGAAAGGCGAAGTCACGCTGACGATCCCAAACGATTCGCCCTACCTCGCCATCACCGCACGACTCGAAGGCATCGGCACGCTCGCGCTCGATGAGATCATTTTGAAAAGGAAACCATGATGCTGTCTCGCCAATCATATCTCGTCTCCGTGCTCACCGTTTGTCTGACGGCGGCCGCCTTTGCCTCGGACGACCTGCCCAAAACGCTCATGACACAGCGCGGCAAGCTCCTGGTCAGCGAGGACTTCACGAAGCTCCCAGTGCTTTCCAAAGATAAGCCACTCAACTTTGCTAGCGGGTTCAATGGCTGGATTTACACCAGTGGTTTGGCCGTTGGCCGATCAGGACGATGGGAGCTGCGCGACGATGCCTTCCGTGGCATCGAGAATCCCGAGGCTCACCATCCAGCCACCGCGTCTTACGGCATCCGGTTTCAAGACGCGATCATCCAATGCGAGATGAAACTCGGCGAAGCACCCGCCAAAGGAATGCCCGAGCCCTACCTGCAAATCAAAGCCACGGACGCCAAAGATTACGTCTGCGTTCTCACCTTCAGCCAGAGCGGACTCGCAGGGAAACCCTTCGACGAAGCGCACATTGATCCCGCCACCAAGCAACGCGCCGAAGGCACCGCGACCAAGCTGCGACAACCCATCAAGCCGGGCGAATGGCATACCGTTGTGATGGAAATCAAAGGCGAGGAGATCGTGGGAACACTCGACGGGAAGAGCATCACCTTCAGCGACCCGCTCATCGCCGCCAGCAAGCACTGCATCAAGTTCGTCGCCCGGACGGACGGAAGCATCCGCGCCTTCCGCATGTGGGAGGCTCTGCCGAATCCAGCGTGGCCAAAGAACAAAGCGGCGCTGCTATCATCAGGCTCACCGTCTAGCAATTAACAACTCAGCTCAATCACGCGATAGCGGAGCGTCACATATTCTTGAGTAAATGAAATCGTCAAAAATCATTAAAAAGTTAGGCGTGAAACTCACACTCCTCACCGCTCTCCTGTCAACGCCACTGGCCGCGCTCCGCGCAGCCGACGCACCCATTTCTCACCGCGTTCTGTGCACCGACTACAAGGGCAACCGCGTGGTCATTCTCTCGGCCAAGGGCGAGATCGAATGGGAGTTTCCGGCGAAGACGCCGCAGGATTGCTGGTTGCTGCCAAATGGGAACGTGCTCTTCAGTCAGATTACCGGAGCGGCGGAGGTGACGATGGATAAGAAGGTGGTGTGGGAATACAAAGCACCGGCGAAGGCGCTGGTGCATTCCTGCCAGCCTCTGCCCGATGGCAATGTGCTGGTGGCCGAGTGCGTCACGGGTCGCATCGTGGTCGTGGGCCGCGATGGTAAGGTGGTGAAGGAGATGCCAGTGAAGTCATCGCCCAAGGTGGTGAGCCACCAGTTCCGCGGAGCGCGGCGCACGAGCGATGGTCATTACTGGGTCTGCCTGATGGATGAGAAGAAGGTGGTGGAACTCGATGCCGACGGTGCGCAGTTGCGCGAGGTTACCTTTGACGGACACCCAGGTGAAGTCGTGAAGCTGCCGAATGGGCACCTCATCGTCAGTCTTTGGGACAAGACGAGCATCGTCGAACTCGACGAAAACTTGAAGACCGTCTGGCAAATCACGGAGAACGAAATCCCCGGCAACCCGCTGCGCATCCCGATGGGCATCCATCGTCTCCCGAATGGCAACACGGTCATCGGCAACTACCTCGGCCACGGTTTCGAGGGCAAGCAGCCGATGGTCTTCGAGGTCACGCGCGACAAGAAAGTCGTGTGGGAGTTCGCCGACCACGCGCGCTTCAAAACCGTGTGCCAGATGCAGGTGCTCGATGTGCCTGCCGACGCGACGAAAGGCGAAATCCTCCGCTGAATGCCTCCACCACTGAACCCCATGAACACCCGAAATCGACAGCAACGAGTTCCTGCTTGTGAATTGAACAAATAGGCAGGGGAATGGGTGGCAAAGGAATCGGGATCAAAACATTCCCCTACCACCCATTACTTTGCCTTCACAATAACCATCGATGAACACCCACCCGCTCCACAAACGACGCGACTTTCTCGCCGGCATCAGCAGCGGATTTGCGGGCGTCGCACTTTCGCAACTGCTCGCTCGTAATGCCTCCGCCAGCGTCCCTGTGCCGAGGCCGGAGTTCAATGGCGGCATTCATCATCCGGCAAAAGTGAAGCGCGTCATCCAGCTCTTCATGAATGGCGGCGCGAGCCCGATGGACCTCTGGGATTACAAGCCGATGCTCACGAAACAGCACGGGCAGAAGCTCGGCTCGAAGGTGAAAATCGAAGGCGCGACCGGCATGCAGGGGCCGCTGATGAAGAGCCCGTTCGAGTTTGCGCAGCACGGTCAAAGCGGACGCT
>Ga0209190_1002562_pt1 | contig 12209 bp, 9 predicted proteins | sample M_140205_XF_Meta_FD_187315 | JGI IMG/M metagenome (GOLD analysis project Ga0209190, IMG submission 187315) | Freshwater microbial communities from Lake Montjoie, Canada to study carbon cycling - M_140205_XF_MetaG (SPAdes) (version 2) | ecosystem: Environmental > Aquatic > Freshwater > Lake... | reverse complement strand
TGTTTTGATTAGAAACTGGGGTAGAGTTCCAGATATAAATCCGTCCTCTTTTACCTTGCTGTGCACCATTCATAACTTCAACGTCACGAAGGATATTCATTCCAGGTCTAGTTGTGCGCGATGGTCCTAAATCTTTGAGAATGACGCCCGCAGCTAACGCACCAACATCAGTAAGATTACCAGAAATATCATTTGTGCCAACAATCCAAAACTTATTTGGGGGATTTTGCGAATACGAGCGAACGACAGACGCCATGTTTTATATTCTAGCATGAGAAAATAAATTCGTACAAAGTAAGAGATGTTGTCCCAATCGCATGAAATTAGTCCAGGGCGTATTAATTTATCCGCGGCAGCCGGAACAGAAACACAAGTATCCCGATTAGCCGGATTCGCGTATTCAAAAGAACCAGTACAATCCGCGACACAGGATGGTATTCGTGGAAATTTTGAAAAAACCCCACTCAACCAAGCCTATTTTTCCGCAGCGAATTTCCAGATTGTTCAAAATGGGATACGGGCGCAGGTCCATGCGAAATCCAGAGAAATCATCGATCCCGTAAGTAACGATGATTTATTTATTGTTATGCGTGCAATTTTCTTACAGTACGGTCGTAACATTCCCACGGGAATACCGAATCAAATTGCGGAACTCAATGAACGCGTAGTGACTTGGTGTGTGCCAAAAATACTTGCTGAAGTCTCAATGTATCGTACGTATGTGAAAGATATTAGTACATTACCGGTTCCCTTTGCGCACCCTGTGAATATCAGCGAAGCCGGAACAAAGTCGCTACCGTTCAAACCTTTTTTTTAGGCTTTCGTTGCCGTTTTAGCCCGTGGCTTTTTGACTACTTTCTTTGCCCCGCTATCGCTACTTACATAGGTCGCATTACGCCAGGCAATATAGTCCGTCCATGCGCTCGCAAAATTATCCAAGTCCGCAAGCCACAGCGCATTCGCGGTTGTCGCGAGTAGCGTATCGCGCTTCCCACACAACGCAGCAACTTCCTCCGTAAGTTCCTGAACCGCCTTCGCTTTCAATCTATCGACGCGCATTCGGAGAAGATATTCATATCCCTTGAGTCCTTCACCATCAGACAGTGATGGAAGGTCAAGACCACGGAGCCCCGCAAGTAGAACATCATCCTCCGCATTCGCAACGATAAGACGACCTTCAACAACTGCGCGTACGAATTTAAGGCGTGCCTCAAGTTCCCGAATATCCGCCGCGAATGTAGCAAGTTGCTGCGCCTTACGCTCATCGTACGCCGTAAGACGACGCGCATAAAATTCCTCGAGAATCTCACCGACCGCTGTAAATTTATGAATCTTTCCCGACGTATCAAATGCAACCATATTGCTGGTTTTATGAGTTGCGCTGAGTTTGAAACGTGATTCAAAGTCGGACGGATATGCGCGCGCCTCGTGGTAATATTCCGGATCCATAGAGAGTTCAAAATCAACATCTACGTCGTTGTAATTTGATGTATAACCGCGTAGCCATAGAGTCGGCTTCGCAGGTGGCGCGGTTTTCGCATCCTTTGCCTTCTTCACATCATTGATATATTTCGCCTGTAGGGAATCCTGCTCTTCCAGCATTGCCTCCAGGAAATCTTTATAATCCTGCGTCCACGTTCCTATCGGTAGTTCCGTAATACGAATCGTCGCTGTTTCATCGTTGATACATTCATATACACCTTTGGTCGCCCAGGTTTTGGAATCTACCGATAGAACCTTACCCTTGAATCCAAACCACCACGGCGTCATTTCCATCGTCGTAAGCGATTCACAGCGACCGTTCAATCGTAGTCGCAGCGCACCAATAATATCAATAGGATTGTACGGAAGTACGTTCGTAGAGAATCCCGTACCAATACCGAGCGCACCATTGACAAGGAGTAGCGGAATGACAGGGAAATACGTTTCGGGTTCGACAAGCAAGCCGTCGTCATCCATCATCTTTAGAATCGCATCATCCTCCTTTTTTACGAGTGCACGTACAATCGGCATCAACTCCGTGTGAATATATCTCGCAGAGGCTGCGTCATTTCCACCCATAAGTCTCGTACCGAACTGCCCGTTTGGTGCGAGTAGATTGAGATTGTTGGAACCAACGTAATTCTGTGCCATTCCAACAATCGCACCGGTCAGTGATGCTTCGCCGTGGTGATACGCGGCAGTTTCACTAACATATCCCGCGAGCTGCGCAACCCGAATCTCCTTCACAAGATTACGCTTCAACGCCGACCAGAAGATTTTCCGCTGTGACGGTTTTAACCCGTCCATAACGTGCGGAAGAGACCGAATATTGTCTGCGTTACTGAAATGAATGAGTTCGTCGTTGATGAAGCGCGTATAACCGACTTTCGCCCCGCCTGCACCCACTTCAAGATGACGCGCACCGTCAAATGTTCCTAGCCACGTCTTTCTATCGTCCGCGCGCTTCTTATTGAATGCGAGGTCAATTGTGATATCTGCTGTCGGGTCCCATACGTATTCAACCGTATTCATAGACGTGAAATAATCACGTGCTTCCGCCGCCGTTGATGTACCAAGACCTTTGTAATATTTCGTGGACCAACCGCGTAGCCCATCCTCACCGAGTCCGGCTTTCCACGCTACGTATTCCGAATCCGAATAGAAACTCAGAACCTGAGCACCCTTGGTCGCCTTCAGAAGTGGTGTCATCAAGCAACAGAGGAAACCTAGACGTAGCAGTTCAATCCAATCCGTGTGAAATAGATTCATCAGAAGACCCTTGATATGCGAACCATCAACATCCTGGTCTGTCATAATCATAACACGCCCGTATCGGAGCGACTTCAGGTCTTTATAGGATTTACCGGACTCCAGACCGAGAATCTGTTTGATATACGTCAATTCCTGATTTTTGAGTTTCTTATCTGCTGTAATATCTTTGACATTGAGAATCTTACCTTTGAGCGGGAAGACACCGTATTTTTCGCGCCCAACGACTTTGAGACCCGAAATAGCGGTCGTCTTCGCTGAATCTCCCTCCGTCAATATGAGCGTACATTCGGAGGATTTTGCCGTACCCGCCCACGTCGCATCGTCCAGTTTTGGAATACCTCGTACTGTACTCCGTTTCTTACCGTCTGTTTTCTTCGCGTCCTTTGCCGTCTTCGCATCGAGGAGCGCTTGTGCCTCCTCCATCAGCCCGATTTTGGTAAGTTGGTCTAGGAATTTCGCGGTAATCGCTGGCTTCGAACCGAATTTCGGAACAGGTGTCGTCAGTGTTTCCTTCGTCTGTGTATCAAAGGAGGGATTGACAATCGTAGAATTCACAAACCACGTTACGGAATCGCGGAGAAGCGCTGGTGTGACATCAATCTTCGCTTTCTTCTTTATGAGTTCGCAAAACTCAGCAAGCACCTTCTCCGCAACATGGTCTAGATGCTTACCGCCACGGCGCGTCGCGATACCATTGACAAAGGAGATATGCCGGTCTTTCGGTGGCTCTTTCATCGTCGCATCACCGTATAGTTCGCTCGTAAGGATTGCGCCGATTTCCCAGCGTTCACCGGCTTGTCGATACGCTTCGCAGAAGAACCCACAGGTGACGCGGTACTCGCGGTTTCATCGGGTAGATAGAGCCCAATATACTTCGTAAAGGTATTCGCAGCCACGAGAACACCGTTGAGCGTAACACGGCAATCTTTACCGGCGCACGCCGCAGCATCCATTACACGTGTCGCAATCAATGCAAGCATATCATCCGGAATGACGCTAGGTGGCGTAGGAATACCCCATTGAAAGCGGGTCAAATCGGGCGTATAGGTAATTTCGGTGTACGGTTTCGCAGAGGAAGCCGTAACTTTAGGAGCAGATACAGAGGACATGTTAGAAGTCCAGGTTTGTACGTATTTTTTCTTTTGCCGGTGGTCCACAGTGTCAATTGTGAAGGAATTGCTGAAAATATTTGACAACTTCCCACCGTACCCATTCTTTCCTCCAACAACCTTCTCCTCCTCTTTATCGTAATTTGACGAGGTTAGAAGATGCCCAAAGATGAGTTCAGGCGCCCAAATACCCGTTTCTTTATGATGATCCACCGGAATTCCATCACCATCGTTACGAACCTTAATAGTTGTAGGTGTGAACGAAATATCCAGATGCTTTACAGGAATAATATCAGATCCTGTACGTCCATTCAAGCGAACGCGGTGATCCAACGCATTCACTAGAATCTCATCAAATATTTTGAGGAATCCAGGGCAGAAGCGAACTGTCCGCCACTCCATGGAACTCTTCGTAGCATTCCAGACCCACCGTGATTCTACACTGGTTTCTATCGAACCGATGTAGGTATCGGGTAGTTCCAGAATATGTTCACGATGTGTATGTTTTTTATATTGCGCTGCGGTTGTCATTGTATCTACCGTTAGACACAAGGGAGGGATACGGAGTCAATTTTTTAGCGCTGTTATTGATTCAATGAATGCATTTTTACGCGTGATAGTCTCGGGTGTTGAAGCCTTTCCACCGTGGGTAACCTGGTCTTCATGTAATCTATAATAGACTAAACTTTCTGGAATATTATAAAGAACACCGTAGGCTTTCAGAATTTTTAATTCTAATTCAAAATCTTCAAATAGACTGGGTTCTAGATTATAATTTCCAACGGCAAGAACCGCTGACTTTTTAAATAATAAACTAGGGTGATTCATAATCCATTGCGCATAGGGTTTTTCATTACAATAGTCAGCCCAGGTTAACCGTAGCCGATGAGTCGTATCTCTACCGAACTGTTTTTTGGGTCCGCTCATTGTGAAAAACGTAATATTTGAACCGAGTAACACACAATCAGGATGAGATGTTAGAAATTCAAGTTGTTTTACGATGCGTTGGGGTTTCATAATATCATCGGAATCGTGGCGAATTACAAGTTCATTTGTACATAATACAGTTCCTTGATTCAAACAATAACTAACACCTTTATTTGTATCCATTTTCTTATACACAAGTCGGCAAAAACGGGTAGTTTTTACAAAAGAATCAAGTGCTTTCTCCAAAAGTCGCGTGCACAAATCACTTGAACAATCATTGACCCATACTAATTCTATTCCGAAATGCCCCTGTTGTTCTTTTATCGAGTCTAAGCATTCTTGAACATATTTATGTTTTGTATTGTAACTCGGAATCAAAACGGATACCGAGAATTTAGGTTCGTTGAATTGCGCAGGTAAATCGATTGTATTCATACTATCGTAGTTTTTCTTCGTTGAACCCCATTCCTGATACGCATAGACTTTACCATGACCGGTATATTCAACACCCGTACAATGAATCGGTAAAAAATACCAACTTGGAAAAATCGTAATGTCATTATACAGAAGAGTATTGATTAGATTTGTAAGAAGCATAGGTCCTACATTTTGCCACGCCATTTTTCCAGTTTTCACTTGACTAACGGGATTCGCCTCAATCCAAGAAATCGCAGCTTTACAGAGCGGATGCGCAGGCGGAAACCCCATAGTTCCGGTTGCTACTAAACCCTTACGAACCTGTTCATTTTCATATCCTGCGAACGCTTTTGTGTTCATTACAACTTCATCAAACGGTTCAATACAAATAGAATCCGCATCTAAAAAAACTCCACCGTATTTATGAAGAATTTGCCATCGAATAATATCTGCTTTACCATTTATTTCTTCAATAGATTTAATTTTATCTATACAAGAAAGTTTCATACTAATGCGGTCTCCTGTCTTTAGAGTCGTACCGATAGATTGTGTTTTATACAATTCTTTCAAATCTGCTTCGTTCCAATACATATATTCAAAATCTGGATGTTTATCACGCCATGTATTCATAAATTTAGTTGGCGCGGGTTTCGGTCCAATCCATAATTGATGTATGATTTTAGGAATTGACATATTTACTCATAATTAGTTTGGTGTCTTTACACCTTTGCTGTTTATAAAAATGCGTTTATACATTTTTAAGAAAATGACATATTATTGTAAAATTCTGTTAAACTTTACAGAAAGGATATTTATCAAAAACGACGATAGGATTGTTTGGAATATTGGGCATATCCATGACTGTTGGTAACGGAAGATTATTTGGAACGCGGTCACTTACAAAATCATTGCGAATAAACGTACATTCAAAAACATTCGGTAAATGAATACCATCAACATAATATGTCTTACAACCATTATTAGGATGTACGTGAACAAGCGTATGTGTTTTGTTGATTTTTTCAAAGAATTGAAGCATTTGTGAATGTTGAATATCCGATAGTCCTCTAAAGTAATTCGGGTAAAGTTGAATATCGCCTGGACTATGAATTTCAACAACAAGTTGTTTTATAGAATTCATGTGACGTTCTGTGAATGTAGGAAATAGCCTAAATTCATGTCCTTCAATATCTATTTTCATAAAAATATTTTTAAAAGGTTCAATTGTACTATGAAGATTTGTGAGATTATGCGTTTCTTGATTTCCTAAATTTTTTTGTATGAATTGAATTCTGGTATCGGCAACAGGCAATGAAGAAATTGTGCCATCAAATGCGAAACAAGGAATATCTGGATATTTTGTAAGAAACGCTTGTTCAAAACTTATGTCATTCGAAATTCCGCCGCTAATAAAGCAATCGTAGACAGATGGTAATTCATATATTACATATCCACCATCATACGGTTTTCCAATACGCTCTTTTTTATACTCTGTTGAATATAGAATAAGGCAATCCATTCGAATGCATTATTTGTGTACTACAGTTTTAGACTAACGGGGCTTAGCCTAAGAGGATAACCCCTTAATTGGCATAGTACACCTTTTGCCATTTAAAATGTATTTTTCAGTTATACGATTCTAAAGAATCGCAAAACGTAAGAATCGAAAAACTATAAAATCCAAAATCCTTTACAGGGAAACTATACAACCAACGCTATAATTTTATTGTTATTTCATATAGTATAAATTGGAGGATGCGATTGCGGAAACCCCATAGTTCCGGTTGCTACTAAACCATATCGTATTGTAATCAAGTTTAAAAGATATCATTGTACAATATATATTTAACAACTCATGGCAACCGTAGTGTCGTGTTATTATTGTATTCCTTCAAAACATACTCGTGACGATTATGATGCATGGATTCGCAACTTTATGAACGTTGATATGCAAACAATTATTTATGTAAATGAAGAGTCTTATGCACTTTTACAGCCACTTTATCCAGAAAATGAAAAACGAAAGTATAAATTACGTGAATTGAAGGATTTTGTTGTTTCAAAATATGACTGGGAAAAAGAAATAACTTTAAATACAAAACCTTGTCCTGGACATAATTCACAATTATTTCAAATTTGGGCAGAAAAAATTCATTTTGTTCAAGATGCTATTACAAATAATATCTACGGGTCAGATGTTTTCGTATGGATGGATATAGGTTGTATTCGTAATTCAGCATCTGTTACATATATGAAGGGTTTTCCAGATTGTTCGCAAATAGATAAAGATTTCGTAACTCTTTTACAATTAGAACCCTGGATTCCTACGGACAATGAGGCAATAAAAAGACTTAGTAATACTCAATTTATGAAACGAACTATTATTAGTGGAAGTATATTTGGAGGTGGGAAAGATATTTTTTTAAAATTCATCGAAGCATGTTCGAATATTGTTGAAGAAGCAGATAGAAATGGAATATTCAAAGGAGAGGACCAATATATATATGCATGGTGCGCGTTGCGGCATCCAGATATTATAAAAACAGTCAATCCAACTCCAGTACATTGGAATTCTTGGTTTGCTTTACAGCAAATATGGAGTACAAAACCACTTCATTTTGTGTTTGTAGGTCCAGGATTGATGCCAATTCCTCCAATCGGATGGGGAGCTTGTGAAATTCTTATTTGGGATATGGCTCAAAATATAAGAAAACTTGGACATAAAGTCGATATAATTAATACAACAAATATGTCAGACGTTGTTGAAACTATTAAGAAAACAAGACCCGATTTTGTTCATATTCAATACGATGATTATGCTGGAATTTTATCGGAAGTCGCTAAATATTCCAAAGCAGTTGCGATAACATCACATTATGGATACTTAGATCAGCAAAAACGATGGGGTTATTATCAGCATATTTTTCAACGATTGCTTGGACATAGGAGTAGCAATATTTATCATTTTGCTTTATCTGAAAGTATAAAAGAAATATATTTACAATATGGCATTCCGAAACAGAATGTTTTTGTAACACCAAATGGAGCAGATGAAACATTATTTCGTTATACGACAACACCGAAATATCCTGAACGTTCGATTGTTGTTGGAAAAATAGAAGCACGCAAAGGGCAATTTCGACTAATCAATATAAATGATGTGTGGTTTGCTGGAAATAAATACGATTCTGCGTTTGATTATACAAATCCACGCTATTTAGGAGAATGGAATAAATCAACATTATATGATTCATTAACTGATTATGGCAATCTTATATTGTTGTCGGATGGAGAAGCAGATGCGTTAGTGATTAAGGAGGCTTTTGTGGCAGGATTAGGTATTGTAATAAGTGAATGGGCTACTGCGAATCTAGATTTATCAAAACCTTTTATAACAGTCATTCCAAGCGAGAAATTAAATGATTCTGATTATGTTGCACAAAAAGTCAAAGAAAATCGTGACATCTCAGTACAATTTCGTAATGAAATAAAAGAATACAGCAAGACATTTTCGTGGTCAACATTAATGAAATCGTATGTTGGACTAGTACGGTCTTTGATATGAATTTTTTGTCCAAAACAATATAAAGATTACATATAAAGAGAATCTATAAAATTCTATTTATACAATGCTAATTCCGTATTTAGAAGGGGGGCTCGGAAATATCATGTTCCAATTAAGTGCAACGTATTCGTTTGCGAAACAAACAGGTCATGAGTTTGGGATTCTAGATATTCCTATGCCACCTGAAAAACATAGTGCACTCAATTATAAGGATTCTATTCTAAAACCTTGGCTACAATGTATTACCCAAAAAACACCAAATCAGCGTTTTCAAGAATTCAATTTACATCCGATTTCTGTGGACAGTTTTAAAACTCTACCAAATTCAAACACAATTCAAGTTGTAGGATATTGGCAAAATTATAGGTATATTGAACCATTCAAGGACAAAATTGTTCCTTTATTTACTTTGAATTCACAGATTGTAAAATCATATTCGGACGCAGAGGATGGTTATTTTCTTCATGTACGACGCGGCGATTATGTTGGAAACATCTACCACGAATTAGATTTATCAACCTATTATAAAAATAGCATAAAACGAATGGGCACAGGCGTTGCACATGTTATGAGTAATGATATTGGATGGTGTGAAGATTGGGAACTTCTGAAAGATACCCGTCATGTGTTTGTAAAGGAAAATGAAGTTGATACATTATCGGTTATGGCACATTGTAAGAAAGGTGGCATAGCCGCAAATTCGTCGTTTAGTTGGTGGGGCTTGTATCTTAACACAAATCGTCCCTATTTAATTATTCCATCACGATGGTATCCACATGATAACCTTTACCAAGACGGTTATGCGTTTCCAGGTACAATCGTTGAAAATGTGTAATCTCAAATAAATGGGGATATCTCCGCCCTTCGCGCGACTACGAAGTTACGTAGTGCGCAGCGCTTCGCAGCGCCAAGGAAACTCATAAAACTAGATTAGTATCATGAACATAATATAAACATAAATGACATTTATGTTTATAAAACTAATTTTATTGTCATTTATTATAGTATAAATTGGAGCTTTCCAACCCTAAACTCAAACCTTCGGTGCCTTAAACGATTTGAGTACATCAAGACCGAACGTTTTCTCTTCGCGTGTATCGCGAAGGCGTACTTCAGTCATACCGGATTTCTTACTTAAATTGAGCGTAGCCAGCCCAGGATATGCCGTGATAAGCGCCCGTGCGGATGTATCTACACGGTTCTTCGTACGCTCTTCCTGCATCCCACCGGGTTCTTTATAGTACGCTGTAACAGGAGCATAATACTCGTAGCGAAGAACACCGCCGTCTAAGATATACATAATAATCGTACGTTGAACATCTTCCTTATCGTCTAGGGTAACTTTGAGGGCATCAATACCAGGATTAATAATTCCCCACATAGAACCTATAACATACCGTAAATCTTCGGTAACACGGTCTTTCATAAAGAACCCATTCGCAACCGGATAATAGCCAAATAACCGAAATCCTTTCTTTTCTGCGGTATCAAACCCTTTCTTAAAAATCGGCATAAGACTTTTTACAGGATGTAATTTTCCAGCCGCATCTAATTCCATGAATTCCTTGATATCGTCATCAATATTCATTATTTTACGTCCTTTTGGAAACGTAGCGGTTATACAATTACGAACAGCACCCATTCCTGGTTCCGCAACAATAAGTTTCCCATATGTTCCTTTTTCCAATGTTGCGTCGTAGATCTGTTTTTCGTCTTCGGTTGCTACAAAAACATGAATAATGTTTGCCGGGACGTGCTTCTTTGCGAGCATAGTCAGTGTTTTATCACGAAGTGTTTCCGCACGTTTGTAACTCGGTATCGCAATAACAAAATCAACTTTGTTCTTGCGAGTTTTTGCGGTCATGGCTCTGCCTCTATTGTTCCGCTAGGTTTAAGTTTTACTAGAGATGGATAGATATATGGAAAGCTCTTCCCATGCCGGTGGAATTACACCGAGAATTGTGCTCGTTGGCGCATCCTGAACTTCCATACATTTCGTTACAAAGTCTTCAGCACGCGATTCTAGAAGAGCTTTACTATTCATCCAAATAAATACGTGACGAATTAAAACACAAAACGGTGTTTTCGCAAGTCCGTCTTCCCATACAAAAATAGATTTTCCTGGTTTTGCCGTCCCTAAACGTTGAAACCAGCCGTCCCACATATTAAATTCTTTATTGTATTGAATTGCGCTGACAAAGGAGCGTAAATCACCACGTTGGATTTGAAAGGTTGTATCACTTGGAACAACGATATCTTTAGTTCCTTCCGCAACCTGAATTTCCGTTAGCATTTCACGAACATGTGCTATTGGTACATGTCCACAGAATAGTGCGACGCAACGGGAGCGAATTGCGGAATGTATACGGTATAGGGAATTACATAAAAATACAAATAATGGTGCGTTACAATGACCCTCTTTATCAACATCATCAAGAAGCGCACGTAACGATGCTTGCGCAGGTTCGGTCATCGTTTCCACTTCATCGAAGACTACGAATTTACGTGCGACCCCTGGCCACGTGGTACGCGTAAATTGTAAAATCCGTTCACGAATAACTTCAATACTTCGTTCATCACTTGCATTCAAATACAGTGTTGAAATTGTCGGTGAAATATCGGGATACGCTTCAGTCGCGAGTGCTAATGCGATGGATGTTTTCCCTGTTCCCGGTGGACCGTATAGAATAATCGGTGGAAATCCCAGACACCCATTCGAAACCGCGCGACTTAATAATTTACGAATTCGCGAATGCCCCTTAATATCCGCAAAACGCGTAGGGCGATACTTTTCGGTCCAAACTACGGACATCCTTGAAAAGAGTATGCGTAATTTACTTTAGACCCGCGACCCTCATAATTCGTTGAAATTATTCGCTCGGTTTTCATTTCCTAATGTCCCGCGATTTGACCGTTGACTTTCACGCGATTTCGAACTAAAGAGTATTTCCTCTACTTCAGCCCGCAAAGGGAACGTAGAGGAATGAGTGGATGATTTTAGTCCAATACAATCCTGAAGCGCCGAAATTTGGCTATTTTGCTGTTGTGTAACAAAGGATTTTCGCGCCTGTTTATAACAACGCGCAGCGTCCTTACGCAACCGTTTCTGCGTTCCCTTCACATTCGCGCGGCATTCACGAATACGGGCTTTGTACGTTTTCTTGAGATTCTTAATCGCTTCGCGTTTCGCACCTGGTTGATTTAAATCCATAACCGCCTCCAATCTCTCAGCAAGTTCAGTCTCTATTTGGTCACAATCATCCTCCGAGCCCGTACGATTGAGTCCCGCATCACACCGCTCCGCAACCGACACAGCAGACGGCGGTTCAAACGAAAGAAGCGGAACAGAGATTGTATGAAATTCAGGTTGTGCAAACGTCGTCGGGTCTAATTCACGATTTAGATAACTAATAAGACCTTTCGCTCTCTCTTGAAAA
>Ga0209190_1002561_pt1 | contig 12214 bp, 7 predicted proteins | sample M_140205_XF_Meta_FD_187315 | JGI IMG/M metagenome (GOLD analysis project Ga0209190, IMG submission 187315) | Freshwater microbial communities from Lake Montjoie, Canada to study carbon cycling - M_140205_XF_MetaG (SPAdes) (version 2) | ecosystem: Environmental > Aquatic > Freshwater > Lake... | reverse complement strand
GACCGTATTCGTCGTGGATCGTTTCCTGGTGCGCGCCCGTCGCCACAATTACCAGGTCCGATCCGGCACCCGTCCCTCCACTGAGCGTGGTTGCGAAACTCCGACCCGGTAGGCTGCCACGATCAGGCACCGGAAGCCCGGCGTAGTCAAGAAGGGTCGGAAAAATGTCGAGGTGGCTGCGCAGTTGGTGGTCAACATGGCCGGAGGCAACCCGCCCAGGCTGACTAATGATCGTCGGGACTGTCACCGAGTTCTCGTACATGTTCAGGGGAAACGTGCCATTCCCTTTCCCCCAGAACCCGTGTTGCCCGCACGAGAACCCGTTGTCACTGGTGTAGATGACAAGCGTTTCATCGCGCAGGCCAAGTGTTTCAAGCCGGTCAAGGATCCGTCCGATGCCCGCGTCCATGGCTGTCACGGCGGCGAAGTACCCGGCGAGGGCGTCGCGGTTCCCGCGGTTCTGGGTGGTAAGAGGCCCGGCCCAAGCGTGAATTGCGTCCTGCGGGCACGATGCGAACGCACAGTCCGCGTATAGGTTGACGACGTCTGCCGGATGGTTGCCAATCCACGGACTATGCGGCGCGGTGTACCCGACTTGGAGGTAGAACGGCGTTGCATTGGCCCGGCCGGGGATCACCGCACGGCTCTCCAGGAATTGAAGTGCGTCGTTGGTGATCGCATCCGTGAGGTAGTCGGGTTCCTGATAGAGGACCCCATCGCGGATCATCGGTGCGCCGTAGTACGGGCCTCCGCCAAACTGGTGTGCGTACCAATGGCTGAACCCGAGGCGCGGTGTCGGGCTGTCTCCGAGGTGCCACTTGCCAGAGAGGGCACAGTCGTAGCCATGTGCTGCCAGGATGTCCGTGTAGGTGGTGATGCCGTCGAGATATCCGATGGCCGGTTGCGTTCCGCCGTTTCCGTCCCGGAGCCAATCGTGGATGCCGTGATGCGATGGGATGCGTCCGGTGATCAACGACGCACGCGCGGGGGAACAGACGGGTGACGCGCAGAAAAAGTGCGTGTATCTCGTACCGGTCGACGCAAGCCGGTCGAGGTTGGGGGTCATGATCTCAGCGTTGCCAGCGCATCCCAGTGCCCACCGACCGTGATCGTCGGCAATGATGACTATCACATTCGGCCTGGTTGCATATGTATCAGACACCCGCATTTCCTTCCGCTCGGCTCTTGTCGGTACCAAACCCAAATGATCAGAGCTCGAGGCCGAGTTTACGGAACCGCACGGGGAATCCCTCCACGCCAAGCGCTACTTTCTGGAATGTCATCCGTCTTCTATTTTGCGACCGCGTGATGAAAGTAGAGCCTCATCCCGCGTCGCACGACTTGGCCGGGCGCACTATGGCAGGTGCTCCCGGCTTCTTTTTTGTCCGGCATGCAGGCGATGCGTTCGCTCGAAGTGTCCGAAGGGGACAGCTTTTCGGCATCAGGTCCGTTGACATCCCAGTGACCGCTGGTGCGCGGATATGCTGCGCCCACCCCTTTTCGCGAAGCGCATGCACATCATGTGACGATAGTGCGATGTGGGGAAATCACGCACCGACCGGATACGTCAATGGCCGAGCCACGTTATGTCGACCGGATCGATTCGGTCGAGGCCAAGGTTGAGGCACTGTCGCGCGCCCTCGCCACGGGCGACCATGCGGTCGCTCTTGCCCTCGCCGACTCGATCAAGGACGGAGTACGTGCGGAGGCGGCGTTTGCATCTGCCGTTCCCTCAGACGGCGATGCGGACGCACACGCCAGCTGGTCGCCGGTTTCAGGGCTTCCAAACCTATGGCAAGCGTGGATTGCTGGATGGACCCACTTTCGCATTGTCACGGTGACGGAGCCGGTCGGACGGTTGCGCGATCATGAACCGGTGGACATCGAGGTCGTGGTCCCCGTAGCGATGGCAACTTCCCTCGCACGGGAACTGAGGGTCGCCAGACTTGAGCATTCGGCTTCTGGCACATCATTGGTCCGGGTTGTCAGTCAGGTCTACGGCGAGGCGCGGACCCGCGGGCCCAATCCCGTCCGTCGTGCGCACCTCACCTGGTCGGTCACGTTGGACGCGAGCCAACAGGCCACGTTCGTGATCCTTGTTGGCAATCCGGCAGCGGAACTTCCTAGGGACGTGACCGATCTCACCGTGAGTGGCGAAGGGGCCGCCCTCGAGATCGGCAATGCACACCACGTTGCGTTTCTCTCGGCGCAGATGGGTCAACTTGAGAGGCTACGTTACCGGCGAGGGCATGGGCTGGAATTGTTCGCTGGCGGCGAAGGCCACGGCGAACCTCCGCACATCGACTGGGCACATGACTATCTGGCATCTGATCGTTTCCAGAAATTTCGCGTGACCAACTGGGATGCATGCCCGAACATGGAGGTCATCCGGGGCCCGATCGTCACGATCGTGCGACGGTGGGGGTTTCCGCACAGTCCCCTCCATCCGATGTTTCCTGCGTCGCGAATGTTTGTTGAAGTCCGCTATCTCTTCTATGCGGGTGTGCCCTATTTCGTGAAGGATGGGCGCATGGAAGCGACCCGTGACTTCAGTTTGAACTATCTCCGAGATGATGAATGGGTCTTCTCGGGATATGCATTCACCGATCAGGTGTGGGTCGACGAGGATGGCGTGGCGCATGAGGGTGCTGTCCCTCCGGAACATGCCGACCGGATGTGGGGTGTGGGCTTCTTTCACCGGGACAGCCAGGATGCGTTTGTCTCGCTGCGCCTCGAACACCACCTCGAACCTGCCATCACCCGCACCGATGGGCGCCGAACACTTCCTGCCATGCATCATGCAGATGCGCCCGCGCTGCACTATCCCGGGCATGGGCAACTGTGGAGCCGGTGGGCACTTCGGGACGACCCGGAACTGGTTGCCGGGGACCGCCTCGTGCAGCGCAACGCCTACCTGACCGCCCCGTATCCACCTGACGAGGGCGCGTCTCAGATTGGCGAATGGGTCACACGATTCAGGAACCCGGTCGTCGTCTCCCAGTACCCATCCCGAGAAGCCGGAGCCGTTCCCTTCTCGACCCTCTCAGGTGACGATGTCGACACGCAAGCGTCTGCGCCTCCCGGTCGCCTGGCAACGGCGGGTGAGGAAACCACGTGCGCATTGCTGAAACAGTCAATGTGGGATGCATTGCGTGATGTCCGTGACGACATGTTCTATGCCGTTGATGCAAACATCGCAGGGGTGGGCTACGTCTATGACCTGCGGATGCCCGACGGAATGGCATCCGGTCGCGTCGAGATGACCTTTACGATGCCCCATCGGGGCCGTCCAATGTACCGCTACCTCGCCAATCCGGCGGTGGCCCGTCTCAGGCAGGTTCCCGGTGTTCAGGATGTCACCGTCGTCCCGGTTTGGGACCCACCCTGGAATCCGGACAGAATGGACGACGACACGTGGAGGGCAATGGATTTCCCGGTCAAGCCACCGGTCTCCACGGCCTGATCAGGCGCATCCATGGACGCTGGGCAGTAGTGCCGACCCTTCTTGCCCGACAGTCGCGTGGGAAGTCCCGGGACGTACGGCGTGCCCCACCGTCGGGTGTCGTCATTGGGCGCGGTGCAGTCACGCAGTTGGGGAAGCAGCGGGCAGTGCTACGCGGATATGTTGTCCCGGTAACCGACAAGCGGCGTCCAGTTGAACTGGTCTGCGTGCGGTCGAGAGTACGGAAGGACCGACGGAAGTGACTGGCGAGGAAGTGAAGCACGGTGCAACCGGCGCCGAAGGGACGGCGGTTGCGTCAGTGGGCGGAATGCGCGCGTGGATCGACGTGATGCGTCATCTCGAACCCATCATGGCTGATTACGAGCGTATTTTTGATGCGTGGGGATCAGGTGGCGTCGACGGCTTGGTCATTGGACCCCTGGCCTTCGAGGACAAGAGTTTCACGTTCGACCCGAATCCGGATGTGTACCGGCGGTTTGGTGTAGAGCCCCCGCCGGCGAACACCCAGGATTCGCTCTGGTGGAAACTTCCCGCCACTGATGTCCGGGGCACCTGGCGTCGGCCTGATGCCGATGGGCGGGATACGGCATCGGTACCCACCGATCTCCGCGAACGGCGCGCACTCCTGACCCGCATGATCGAGGCCGCCAAGGCACGCGGTTGGCAGGTCTGGCTTTTCTGTCCCCACTATGGGGTCGGTCCCGGGTCCCGGGGGCCCATCCTTGTCGACGAGCAGACCCGACGGGTCAACGCGGCCCGGCTGGTCGATGCCATGGAGGCATACCCCATGGCCGATGGTGCCCTCTTCGATGGCCCCGAGTGGGGCTACGAGATTGCACCCTTCCACCAGAATGCGCGGTCTTCAATTTTCAATGACCTGCCCGAAAGTGTTGCCGAGGGCGCGGCCCGGATGGGATTCGATTACGCCAGGATGGTCGGCGCCAAGGACCGCTTGTTTGCCCGGTTGCATGCCTTGGATGATCGGACAATCGACATCTGGGGAGACCGGTCGGGGGGCTTCATGGGCGGGTTCGGACTCCTCGGAGGTGACCCGGCACTGGCCGAATGGATCGCCTTCCGGACGACAGCGGTCACCGAAACCTTCTCCCAAATCAAGGAGATGGCCAACGCCAACTCCAACCGCAAGATACCAATCGCATGTGGTCCTCGTTCAGCGGCCTGGTCCTCGATGGCCGGATACGACTACGAGGCACTCGGCAAGGTTCTTGACCGGATGTTCCCGAAGCACTATTTCTGGCATCGGGGCTTTGATGGGTTGTATGGGTCGGTGGCCAGATTCGTCGAGACCCTGCGTACGTGGAACCCAGGCGTCAGTGAGGTTGGTGCCCTCAAGTTCGTCACCTCGGTCTTTGGGATTGACCTTCCAGAGGTGCATTCGTTGCGTGACTTCGACCGCGGATTTCCGCAAGCCTTCTTCGACACGATCGTGGTTCGAGAGACCACGCGGGCGATCGCTGCCATGGGAGGTGATGCGGAAAGGGTGGTTCCGTGGGTCGACTCCGGCCGGAAGCCGCATGATGGCGACCCGTTCACGGCGCATGACCTTGATCGCATGCTCGAGGCTGCCCAGGGTGCGGGATTGCGCCGGTTCCTCTATCACCACCACGGCAATCTCACGCCGGGTGACTGGGCCGTGATCTCCGCGCGATGCGGGACCCCGTGGCAGTCGACAACGAGTCCGATCTGGAGCCTGGAGGGGTACATCGGCGCGTACTCCATGCCGGGATACCACCCACCCGATCTCGCAACCCTGTAGTCCGGAGTGTTCGCCAGACAAGGCATCACGACCACCGAGACCCCATCCGGAGAACGTACCGAATTGTTCCTCCGGATGGGGCCGTACCGAACGGTTGCCTAGCTCGCCTGTTCGGTTTTCAGGATGGCCTCGGCCTCTGGCTTCGCCACGCTGATCATTCCACCGATCGATTGCTCCCCGTTGAGCACCTTGGTCCACTCGCGGTTGATCACTACCATGGCCTTGTCCCAACCCTTCGGCCGGTGTTCCAGGCGGGCGTAGCCGTCCATCGCCTCGAAGACGACCTTGCCGTTCTTGGCCGGCGCCCGGGTCTCTGGCCACTTCTCGGTCGCCTTCTTGTTTGCCATGAAGTTACCGGCTTGCATCTGAACGGTTGATCCGTCATCGCCGACGAAGTACTTCACAAGCTCCCACGCAAGGTCGGGGTTCTTGTTCTTGCCGGTCGTGATGACGCCGTACGCGTTGCCCGCCATCCTGGTTGCACGCTTCTTGCCCGGCACTTGCGGGAGCAGCTGCAGATCCCAGTCAAACTGCACGGTGTTGGTACCCACGGGTGCGGTGTTCTGATTCGACGCGTAGCTCCGGAAGCGTCCCGTGCCGAACATTCCCTGCTGGCTGCCGGTCAGGCCACTGGCCGTCAGTTCAGCGGGTGACGGGGTGATGTGGTGCTTCGACACGAGGTCCACCAGAAACTGGAAGGCATCACGCGCGGGCTGCTGGTCGATGATGCACGACTTGCCATCGGGGCTGAAGAACTCGGCGCCGAATTCCCAGAAGATCGGGAGGCCCATAGACGCGCCGCTGAGCGCGGTCACATTCTGGGCGCCCCACTTCGCCTCCTGCGGGTTGTCCTTCCAATCGGAAAGTTTCATCGCCCAGTCCACGAATTCGGTATGCGTCCAGTCCTTGCCCGGCTCCTTCAACCCAGCCGCGGAGACCGCGTTCTTGGCGTAGTACAGGACCGTTGCGTGCACTTCGCGCGGGATGCCGATTTGTCGGGTCCCAGTTCCGACCTGGACGTCAAACGCCTTGAAGATTGTGGGGAAGAAGTCGTCCGCCTTGATCTTGGTGTCCTTGGCAAGGTAGGGCTTGAGGTCCGAGAAGTGGGGCCATTGCTGCATGAACCCGGTATGGGTCGCGGCGGCGTCAGGCATCGTGCCGGCCGCGAGCAGGATCGCGAACTTCTCCTGGTTGTCGTTCGGCTCCACAACCCCTTCGTACTCGACCTTTGCGCCAGGGAATGCCTTCTCGAACTCGGCAACCCGGCCTTCAAGTGCCTTCCGAACAGGGAGTTGCAGTGGATGGTCGAGGATCCAGATCGGCCCAGCAGACGCTGCCTTGATCGGTGCAACCGTCGGCGCGACCGTTGGCTGGACTGCGGGTGCAGATGTTGGTGCAGCGGCTGCCGGTGCCTTGGTTGCTGCGGTAGCCGGCGCTGCTGCCGGTGTCTCACTGCCCCCGCATGCGACAGCGGCAATCCCCACCAGTCCTGCCCCCAGGAACCCGCGGCGTGTGTGTCTCATAGGACCTTCCTTCTTCCTGTGCCACCCTTCAGGGCACCCCACCCCGAAGCGGATGCGCCAATATACTCGCGTTCATTCCCAAGCACAATGCGCCGAAGTCAAGGACGATCACGGTGGAACAAATTGTAAATACATATGAAAAAAATGTGAGTGAACTCGTCGCGACGTTCGGGAGGGTCCCGACCATCAACGGACACACCCACGTCATCAGTGAAACCGACCGACTGGCGCGAGACCTTGACGCACTGTCCTATTTCGCACATCCATACCCCGCCGCTGATCTGCGGTCTGCCGGGATGCCGCACGAGGATCTCTTGTTTGTCACCGGCGACCAAGGAAACCTGACAGTTCCCGAGCGTCCCGCTTCGCCGGCGCCCCTTGAAGAGCGATGGGCGAGGTTCCTGCCGTGGTGGGACCGCATCCGGTTTACCGGGTTCAGCCAGTGCCTGCTTGAGGGTTGGCGTGGCGCATATGGGTTTGACCGACTTGACGCCACGACTGTCGGCCCGATTTCCGATGCAATCCGCGCCGGACGTCGCCCGGGGCACTACGCCGAAATCCTGCGGGACCGCGCCAACATCGCGATCAGTCTCGTGCAGATGACTGGCACGTACGGCGAAGAGGTCGCTGAGATCGACCGCAACCTGTTCCTGCCGGTTCCAAGGCTGAACCGGTTCACGATGATCCGAAGCCGGGACGACCTCGCTTCACTTGAGTCGGACTATTCGACAGACTTTCGAAGCGTCGATGACCTGATTGACACCATGCACGTGAGGTGTGCGGCATGGAAAGCCGCTGGTGCTCCCGAGATCAAGTTGTCGCAGAGTTATCACCGCGCGATGGATTTCGGTACACCTGACCCCTCTCGGGCGGCGGTAGTCTTCCGGCAACTGCGCGACGGGCAGTACCCGGGGCTTGACACACCGGACGGCCGCGTTCTCGAGGATGTCCTCGTCCACGGCGCGGTCTCGGCAGCGACGGCTTCCGGTTTGCCCGTGCAGTTCCATGTCGGACCTCGGGCAGGCAGCTACGGCAGTCTCGAGGGAACTTCACTTGCCCCGATGGCTGGGCTCATCCGCGCGCACCGGGATGCGCGGTTCGACATTTCTCACAGTGGGTTTCCGTATTTGACCGAGGCAGCGGTTCTCGCCAAGACGTGCGAGAACGTGTTCCTGAACCTGTCCTGGATGCACATCTACTCACCGGAAGGGTGCGTGCGTGCCCTCCGTGAATGGATCCGCATGGTGCCAGTCAACAAGATCATCGGCTTCGGTGACGACTTGTACTGGGTCGACTCAATCCTCGGCCATCTGGTCATGGCACGGCAGAACGTCGCTCACGCGCTCGCCGGAATGATGATCGAGGGCCTGTTGACGGAGAGCGATTCGGTGGAGATAGGCCGGGCACTCTTCAACAGCAATCCGGCGGCCCTCTACGGCATTTCGCCCGTTCGGTAATGCGTTTGGGCGGTGTGGGGTCCATCGTGGAAGCGCTTGCGAGGGCGCCGGCGCTCCCAGGGTGCCGAACTCGGACCAATTTTCATGGCCGGGGACAACCCGTTCCCCACCCCGGTTGCGGTCGGGAGCCAGGATCCCTCTGCCAGATACGAAAATATTGATGGCAGGCTCTGCCGTCTCCGAGGTGCCAGATCCTTCCTGATAGCGAAGGTGCGAACGTGCGGATCGGGACGGATTAGTATCGACCCCAAGGTATCGCAGATCATCATGTGGCTTGGGCGTTTTGGAAAAACTGGCATTACCGCCGGTCGCACCAGAAAACGTCGGCTCGGTGTGGAAACTCGATCATCTCGCGGTCGCGAGTATCGGGGTGTGTATCAAGCAACGCAGTTGCCTTAGCAAGCAGCTCCGCACGAGTTTCGTTGGCAAGTGCTCCAACGAAACTGGTCGACGCAACGCGCGCAATCGCAGCGCTACGTGTCATGACATGTGCAAAGGCGAAGGTTGACTCTTCAAGTGGCTCGAACCATGCTGACCCCTCAGGGGTGTCGAATGCGGATCGCCACGCTGAAGATGCGTACCGCGGCGGGTCGCCGTGCATGTAGGTCGCAACCATGGCGACCAGGTCCGCTACCCACGGCACGTTCTCGTCGCGCACGTTCCACGCAAGTCCAAGGGCCCCTCCCGGCCGGAGGACCCGTCTTGCCTCGCGCAACGCTTCGACGCCATCAAACCAGTGGAATGCGGTTCCGACGACAACGGCGTCGACTGACGCGTCCGGCACGGGGAGTGCCTCAGCGGTGCCATCGAGAATTGGAGTGCCGGGAAGCGCTCGCATGAAGGCAGCGCGCATGTCGGGAACCGGTTCGATGCCGGTCACGTTTGCGCCAGTGGGCAGGAGCAAACGGGCCAGTTTGCCCGTGCCCGCGCCGACGTCCAGGACGTGTGTCCCAGGTCCTAGACGGAGTCGATTGACGAGGCAGTTGATCGCTTCAGGTGGATACTCCGGCCGACCGGATTCATACGCTTTGCCGGCGGTGGCAAAACCCTGCGAGGCAATTCGGTGAATTGTTTTCACGGCGAACGATCCACTACCCGCCACATGACACTGTAAAACGCGGTGCTTGTGAGTGCCATGATGCCCAGCTTACTCAAACGTCGCGTCGACTGTCCCGAGCGGTCCGAAGTCGGCAATGAGGCGGTCGCCTGGCGCAACGAAGAAGTGTCCGGTGCACGAACCGGTGCTGACGAATTCGCCAGCCTGCAGTCCCATGCCACGTTCCCGCAACCAGTTGGCGACCCACGTCAGAGCGGTCAGCGGGTGGCCCATCGCCGCCGCACCAACACCCGATTTCTGCCAGGTGCCATTCAGGGATAGGTCGACCCGCGCCGCCGCGAGGTCGAGGTGTCTCCAGTCGGTGACTGGATCGCCGGGGACAAAGGCGGCAGCTCCATTGTTGTCAAGGGCCGCCCCGAAGTAGCCGCTTGCGCCGTACCAGTCCTGGAAGACGGTGTCGCCGATCTCCAGCGCGGGATGGAGTGACGCAACCGCGTCCGCCACTTCATCCTCACTGAATGGCGAGGTACGTGCTGGCAACGCGTGCGCCATCTGGAACGCGAACTCGGACTCTGCGCACCGGTAATTGATGAACAGGTGGGCCGGAACACGCGCCGGGCTTGGGTGGACGCCATCGCGTGCAAGTTGGCCGGGACTGGCACCCGGCATTCCTTCGGCACGCTGGACTTCGAGACTCGCCGCGCCAATCTTCCACCCGGCGGACGGCCAGCCGAGCCTCGCGTTGATGGATAGCATCGCTGTCATGGTCGATTCCCAGTGACGGGTACGGAGGTGCTCCGGAAGGAACGCGGTGTGCCTGCCGGCACGAGCAGTGGCTATCGTTGTCACCACTTCGTTCATCTCGGCGTCTGTCAGCGCAGACTCACGTGCGCACCGAATGCCGGACCCCGGCAGCGTTGGCCCGTGTATCCGTCGGCCCCACTTTGCAATCTCATCAGTCATGCATGTCTCCTGTGGACCGTCAGCATACTGGCGCCAGGCAGCCATCGATGTTCCGGCCACTCGTACCATTTTGTTATGTTATGTGAATCGACGCCATTCCTTTGGCGCGTGGTTTTCGGTTCATTACCCGCTTGGGTGCCAGCGCGCGCGAAAGTCGCGGTGAAGAGGCTCTTGTTCCCAGCATTTCAATGCCCATCACGGATGGTTGAGCAGCCTTGAGCCTCCCCGAATTCTGCAACTATCAGCCACATGCGAGTAATCATGGTCTACACTTGATTGGTGATCAGGTTTCAACGGCTCCGTAAGCGATACGCATTGCACTGCATCGTCCTGGCGATCGTGCTTTTTCCGGTCAACGCGTTGGTCCAGGTGACACGGCCTGAACCGTATGACCGCTTCGAGATAGATTGGGATTCGTTTGGCCCCGCCCCCTCGGCATGGGCGATTGGTCATGACGTGGAGGTTGTCTCTCCATCTGGCATCACGTACGCTGTCGGTATCAAACATGTTCAACGATCACTCGAGTCGTGGAATTACCTCCTTGTCACTCCGCCTGATCAGGCGCCCTACCTGGTAGGCGGGAGCGGGGCCCGGATTGGGCGGTTCCACTACATCTGCGGCATGGCGGTCGCCCCTAACGGAAACCTCGTCGTCGCCGAAATGGGGAACAGTCGCGTCCAGGTTCTTTCTCCGTATGGGGTGCCCGTCCATTCCTTCGGCGAAATGGGTGGGCGTCCCGGCCAGTTCCTGGCACCGTGTGGTCTTGCCGTCGATCACGACGGCAGCATCTTCGTCGCTGACGCGTTTGGCACACGTATCCAGAAATTCAGCCAAGACGGGACGTTCATCGGCATGTGGGGTTCCGCGTATCAGGCTCCATTTGATTTTGCCGACGTCGACGACGAGGAGGACGACCGCGGGACTGACCGTCAAATATTCGCCGGTTTTCCGCGCGTTGACGTCGGTCCAGACGAGATCGTTGTTGAGCGGTTCGGAACCGAACGCTCACAAAGTGGCAAGTCGTACCGGCGATCCGTGCAAACCCATTCGGTCGACCAAATGGTTCCCGCGGCTGCAGCTCCAGATACCGTCTCACTTTCGGCGCTTGCGGTGCAGCGGACCCTTGACCAAGAGGGTTTCCTTGCTTCCCTTGAGGAACCCTACCGAAGCGCAGTCGGATCGAGCTTGGATGCGCTTCTGAGAACGATCTTCGGCGAATACAAGCTCGATCGCAAATTCGATTCCGTCTTCCTCATTCAGGCGCAAAGCGGCGGTCCGCCACTTATCTTTGGGGCAATCCATGGTCAGGGGAGTGGTGGTTTCACGTACAGCTACGCGATATTTCCGGGTGAGACCAGGCGGGTCTGGGACAGGTCTGGGCGCCACGCATATATTCAGCCGACCACGAACACCGGGGTAATCGTGTACTCCCGTGCATTCGCCCCGTTTGGTGAATGGTGCAATTCTTGCATGACACTTATCGTCGAGAACTTCTTTGAATGGGATGGGCACAAGTTCACCCGGATCGGATGGAGCCTGGTCCCTCACAGGTGGTGCAGCGAGTTGCCGGCGGGCACCTGCGATTGGTGATGCACTTGCGGGCTTCCGAGCATCTCGGACCATTGGCCTGCACGGCGGATTGGTGGACTGGACGGGGTTCGTCGTGCGACGCGCGTTCCCGGGTAGGCGAGGCTAGGCGGTAAACCTTCGGGTCGCCAATGGGTCGTCGATGATCCGTCGGGAAAGCGAGATGCCAAGTCCCGGACCTGCGGGAAGTGCCAATCGTGCCTCGGCGCGCCCTTCCCGCCCGGGCACACGCACGAGTGGCGGGAGTTCGTCCACGAGCTGCGGGAACAGGTGACGGGTATTGTGACGGATCATCTCTAGAAGGTAGAGCGATGGAACATTTGCCGCGACGTGCATCGCCGCCACGTGGTGGACCGGCCCGCCCTCGTTATGCGGCTTGACGGGGAT
>Ga0209190_1002558_pt1 | contig 12219 bp, 13 predicted proteins | sample M_140205_XF_Meta_FD_187315 | JGI IMG/M metagenome (GOLD analysis project Ga0209190, IMG submission 187315) | Freshwater microbial communities from Lake Montjoie, Canada to study carbon cycling - M_140205_XF_MetaG (SPAdes) (version 2) | ecosystem: Environmental > Aquatic > Freshwater > Lake... | reverse complement strand
TAGTTTCTTGGATTGGGGCGCGTGAAGGCGGAACTCCCCGAGTGATCTTGAATCACGGCGAGCAGGCTTCGCGGGTTGCGCTTGCTGGGGCTATTCAATCAGCGCTTGGTTTAGAAACTGAGTTGCCTGACTTTATGAAGAGCATTGAAGTCTTATAACTTAATTGTTGTTGATATATTATTTTTCTATTCTAAGCATAAAAAGCCTGTTTTTATGCATTTTTGTAAATTTGAGAGGGAGAAATTTATATATAATCCGCTTTGAAATTCAAAGCGAGAAACTTGAGATGTTGTTTTTTTGGTTTTAAAAACTTACATTAAAAACGAGACTAAATTCAATTATCAAATCGAATTTGATCGGTTCGAAGTCCAAGTTTCGCCAGCATGCCTTCGAATTGGTCTAAAGAAAAGAATTCCATTGAAACTTTGCCGGTGTTTGGTTTTTTACCCAATTGAATAGTCACTCGAGTACCCAAAAGTTGGCTCAATCTTGTTTCTAAATCTTTTACATTTGCCTGGCGCCTTGCAGGCAATGTTCCACGTGGAACTCTGCCTTTTGCATCCGATGAAAGTCTTTGGACTTCGCGCTCCAGGGCACGAACAGACCATTCGCCACGCACGGTAGATTCGGCGAGGGTGGTTCTAGTCTTAATATCTAACACTCCGAGCAGGGCTTTTGCATGGCCTTGAGTAATTAATCCCTGCCTCACCATGCCGGCCGTTACTGAATCTAGTTCTGCCAAGCGCAGCAGGTTAGTGACTGTAGATCGATCTAAAGAGAGCTTTTCAGCAAGCTTGTCGTGGGTAAGAGAGAACTCTTCAGACAATTTAAGTATTGCAATGGCTCGATCCATTGGATTGAGATCTGTTCTATGAACATTCTCAATCAAAGCACTAACACCAGAATTTTCGTCTGAAGACTGAATTACGATTGCCGGTATTGAAGATTTCCCAAGCATCTTGAAGGCGCGCCATCGGCGTTCACCTGCAACAATTTCATACTGGCCAACAAATCCATCCAGTGGCCGAACAATAATTGGTTGAAGTAGGCCACTTGATTTAATTGATGCCGCCAAACTCTCTAAATCGCTTGCCTTGAAATCCGTTCTAGGCTGTCTTGGATTAGGTTTAATTTTAGAGACTTCTATCTGATCTACACCCTTTCCAAATACAACGTCAGGAGCTTTAAAATCATCGTTTTTTTGAATTGATACGGGAATTACACGCGCATCATTAACAGGGGTGCTTGTAGGTTTTATGATCGCCGGTGGTGCAGATGCCCTAGAATCAATATTTGGAAAAGTGGCATTTGATGCATTATCCGCTGTATTTTTGACAGGAATTAGTCTACCAAGTCCACGACCAAGCTTCCCTGCTGGAACTTGTGGTGCCACTGGTTTAGCGGGTAATTCTGATGCATTTGAATCAACTGATTTACCTGATATTTTTGAAGAATCATTACTTGGATTACTATTTTGGCTTGGCATATTTTTATCCTCTAGGGTTAAGACTTTAATGTAACAGCCAAAACATTAAATTGTGTTCCACGTGGAACAATTTCTGTCTTTAATATTATAGGACTTATTGTTTGGCTATTAAACAAGCCTAAGAGCTTTATAAATAATTGATCCGCACGGAATTAGATTTACGACCGATCCCCGAGTTGAGATATTTTTATATCCGTCAAACCAACGAAACGGTTAAAAATCACATTCATGTATTTCCCAATTCAAACTCAATTGCAGTTATACAAATTTATAATGACGAATCACTTGTATGTGTATAGTGAATCGCACTCTCAACAATTCTAATAACCCAAACACGGAGCATTTATGTTTTTATCTCTCGCACCAACTCTCACATTCGCAGCATCTCTATTATTTATGTTGGTTGCGAACACGCAACAAAGTCCCGTGGTGGCGCCAGTCGTTGCGCCAACCACCGCGCAAACAACCCAGAATAAATCAGCCGCTGACGCAACGGTTTGGAAGATTGATGACACGCACTCCATGGGATTATTTCGTGTTCAGCATTCAGGGGCTGGAATGTTCTGGGGAAGATTCGATGGCGTCACCGGAATAATTACCACGAGCGGTATACCAACAGGAACACTCGCGCTGGATGTCTCCATAGACACCAACTCTGTATCGAGCGCAAATAAAGATTTAGATGGCCATCTTCGAAGTCCAGATTTTTTTAGCGTAAAAGAATTTCCAACAATGACATTCGTGAGCACCTCCTCTAAAAAACTTCCGGGCAATATGTGGGAGGTCTCCGGCAATCTCACCATGCACGGGGTGACCAAATTAATCACAACCAATGTGGAGATGACTGGTCAGGCCGAATCCCCTCGAGGAAAGAAAATTGGATTTGAAGCAGTGTTCACAATCGATCGCAGTGAATTTGGAATGTCATACGGAGTTGAAAAAAATGCGATTGGAAATAGTGTTCGAATAACTGTCGCTCTTGAAGCCGGGTCTTCTTAAACTTTTTCTGTTGTATATGTATCGCGCGTTACCAGCACGGATGTAGACCACATGCCGTTGGGCGTGCCTATCATCGTTGCGCTTCAAGGATTTCTCATAAATGGAAATGCAAATTTTGTTGTTTGGAATTGCGTTGCCATCATTCGTTGGCGCGGCATTTGGCATTTGGTTCATGCGGCGTAAACAAGCGGGGCGGCTAGATTGTTTTGTTGGATTAGCCCTTGCCACCACTTTGTTTTTAAGCGCAATGTCGGAAGACTCGCTGATTCAATTTATGGCGCTCAACAGGTGGTTGTGGTTTCCGATTTCCATGTTGCTGGGCGCGGTTGTGGTTGGCGCGGGTCTTTTATTCGCGCAGTCGCCACTCACGCGAACCCTGGTTGTTCTGGCATCCACAATATCGGCCGCCATTCTGTTGAATATTCCATCATGGGAAATTTTCACAAACCGATTATTTCTTGGGGTGGGTGCGGCAACATCCGCCATATTTTTGGCGCAGGTTGTCAAAAGACGAGCGAACATTTCTACTTATATAGCTTTGAGTCTGTCATTGATTGGGCCATCCGTGCTCGTCATGCTTTCCGGCTTCGCAAAGTTGGCCATACCCATTGGAGCCGTCTCGTTTTGTCTTGGCATTATTTCACTGGTTCATATTGCAATTCAATCGAAGTCACTCGATCACGCTGTGGGTTTGAGTGGTGCGGTTGTGATCGCAAGCATTGCCGCCTTTGGTGCCGCAACTGGATTTGGTTATGACACAACAAATCTACCGATTTCAAGTTGGGTGATTGCGGCAATCGCGCCACTGGGGCTTTGGCTGGGTGAGTTACCCATGATTCGTTCAAGACCAACACTTTCGGCATGGGCGCGAATCTGTGGATGTGCCATACTTGCCGCGACGGCGATCTTGATAGCCGCGCTCTTCCTGAGTTCAAATTCCCACTCGCTTTCTGAATAAAATTTCACGATCGATATGTATAAATTTTCCCGAGATGTATTGGAAATCCCAAAGACAAAAATCTTCTATTAACGCATTTTATAAACCAAAGTATTCCTAATTTGAATCGCTCTCTTTATATTATTTTCACATCCATAAGTCGCATTCTGTATCCAGCAACCGCGATCTGTATTTTATTATTTCAATGCGGTTGCTTTCCACGCCCGCTTGATTTGCAACTTACAAACGCGTCGAACAACAAACCCGTGGAGGGGGTGACAATTCATCGGCACAGCGTGACGTTGCTTTCGCTTCTGGCCACGGATTCCAACGCGGTCAAAAGTGACAAGATCGGCGAAGCTCGAATTTGGGTTCCTCCATTCAACACAAAGTTGACCATGCTTCAGCCTGGATTTGAGCCCGCGACAATTGACGTGTTCGCATCCAAGACCACCGCCAACATGTTGGTGTCGGAAAGTTCCTCGTATCAAACACTCCGATTTCAGGATCTGGATGAAAAAACCAAACGCGACATGCGGCTCACTCCCGTGCAATTTGTGCCGATTAAGGTGCGGGTAGTGGAGCAATCTGATGGCGCTCCAATTGATGACGCTGAACTCGTTGCCACAACTTTTTTATATTTACCAATGCCAGGCCTTGAGGATCGATGGGGCTTTCCGGATTTACAAGATTTTCGCAGTGACAAGGATGGCAATTCCCAGGTGAAACACTCCTCTGGATTTCGCAATGTGATCACCGTGCGCAAGCCTGGTTATCAAGAGGTCCGGCAAGATTTTACGGCCAGTAATTCTGAATCTGAATTGGTTCTTCAACTCCGACGCCTTCAAAGTAAGACCATCCAATTTAAAGCGATGAATGCGCAGAGCAAAGAACCAATTCCAAATGTCGTGGTGCGCTTAAATGAACAGCGAAACGGTCTGGCGACAAGCCCAAATGGGTTCGCCGTTGTAAGCGATGAAAATGGACTGACGCCACCGGTTCCTGTTCAAAATATGATGCCGCTTGTGATTGAAACGGAGTGTCCTGGGTACCACCGATTTTCCCTTGGACTTGATTGGCGCACTTTGAAAGACGGAGAAATTATCAAGGTGAATGTTCGCAAAAAAGGATGGTTTGAATAGACGCCAATCTTGGTCCCGCTGAAACTTGAGCCATGGCATGAATTGGACTTGGTAAGAACGCTTGGCTCGCATATCGTGTCGTCACTATGGCAACTCCTTCAGCAAGAATATGCAAGGGCAGTGAGTGCGTGACGCACGGAATTCGTATCACGGTTGATCCGCACTATCTACCTTCACATTCAGATCCAGAAAATAGCCGCTACCTGTTCAACTACAAAGTGGCCATGCATAACGAGGGTGAAAGTTGCGCGCGGCTTCGTAGTCGCAAGTGGATAATTGTTGACTCGGCTGGTGAACGGCATGAGGTTCAAGGACTTGGGGTGGTTGGACATCATCCAAAATTGTCGCCTGGTGAAAAATTTGAATATTCAAGTTTTTGTCCACTGCAAACCGCGTGGGGAACCATGCAGGGGACGTATGTGATGGAACGCGATGATGGATCATTGTTTGAAGTTGAGATCGCGCGCTTCTTCCTCATTGGGCCGCATCAGTGAGCGGAGTGAACACTGGTTCATACTCTGCCGTGTCCACCACAAATAAATCAAAAGCTGGAACAAATACCTTTTGTATTTCTGTGATCGGTGCCACGGGCGCGGTTGGTCGCGAAGTAATTCAACTATTGGAGAAAAGAAACTTTCCAATTTCACAACTGCGTCTTTTTTGCAGCGAACGATCAGCGGGTGAAAAATTTCAGTTTCGGGGTCAAACATTGGTGGCTCGCACTGTGGAACGCGAAGCCTTGAAGGGCAGTGATTACGCCATTTTGTGCGCGGACGCCACAACGGCGCGCTCACTGGCGCCCGTGCTTGCCGAATTGAATATTGTCGCGGTGGATAATTCCAGCGCGTTTCGCGTGGATCCCGCCGTTCCACTTGTGGTGCCCGAGATCAATGGTGAATTATTAAAAAGCAAACCAATCTTGGTGGCCAATCCAAATTGCACCACGATTGTTTCTTTAATGGTCGCGGCGCCACTGCACCGCGTGGCGCAACTGGAACGAATGACCGCGTGTTCCTATCAGGCGGTTTCAGGCGCTGGCCTTGCGGGAATGCATGAGTTGGAATCACAAGCCCGCGCATGGGCCGCGGGAGAAAAAGTTGCGGAGCAATTATTTCCACGACCAATTTTATTCAATGTGTTTCCCCATAACTCGCCGCGCCAATCAGATGGATCAAATGAGGAAGAACACAAACTTGTTCGCGAAAGCCGCCGGATTTTGGCTTGCGACCGTTTGCGCGTAAGCGCGACCTGTGTTCGCGTGCCCACGTTGCGCGCCCACGCCGTTGCATTGCACTTGGAATTTACCAACGTAATTTCTCCAGCCCAGGCCATGGAAATTCTTTCGCGAGCACCAGGCGTTCGTGTGGTGGATGAATCAAACGGCGATCAACCGGCGGATCCACAAATGGCTTCTGGCCTTAATGAAGTTTTGGTTTCAAGAATTCGCGTTGACCACGGCGGCACGCCCGGAAAATCATTGGCGCTGTGGGCTGTTGGTGATCAATTGCTCAAGGGTGCGGCGCTGAACGCGGTTCAAATTGTTGAACTACTCATCGCAGCTTGAATCTACAATTTATTTACTCCGCGCAATTCGCGCAGCGCCTGGCCTGGATCGGGTTGACGAAGCAGGTGCTCGCCAACAAGAACTATTCCAACATCGTGCTGTTGCAAACGTTGGATATCTTGCGTGGTGCGAATGCCGCTTTCGCTGACCACCACGCGCCGGTCCTCGATTAAATCGACCATGCGAAAAGTGTGGGCAAGGTCCGTCTTCATGGTCTTTAGATTTCTGTTGTTAATCCCAAGCAGCGAATAGCCGGCGTGCGGAAAGCCGACATGATTTTGCACCCGATACAAACTTTCAACATCGTGCACCTCAAGCAGGGTGGTCAGACCAAGCTCAACGGCGAGAATTTGAAAGTCGACAATATCCTGCTCGGTCAAGCATTCTGCGATCAATAAAATGGCGTCGGCACCCGCTGCGCGACTTTCCCAAATTTGCCAAGGATCAACAATAAAATCTTTCCGCAGAACAGGAAGTGGAACAGCCGCGCGAATGCGTTCTATGAAATCCAGATGTCCGCCAAAGTCAAACTCATCAGTCAAACAACTAATGGCTGACGCGCCAGCTTGGTGATAGCGTTGAGCTATGTCCACTGGATCAAAGTCATTGCGAATAAGACCAGCGGATGGGCTCTTCTTCTTGATTTCGGCGATAACGCGCACGGGTTCCGCGCCATCACGCACAACCGCGCGAAAGAAATTTCGCGGAAGCGGCATGGAGCGCACTTTTTCCCGCAGTAGCTCAAGCGGAGCGTGTTGCTTGCGCTCCTGCACCTCCACGAATTTTCTTTCAATAATTTTTTGGAGCGCGTTGGGCATATTTTCCGCAAGTCTATGCAGTGGCGCCGAAATTGCGTCGCAAGACAACGCCGTCAATTCTGAATTTATTCCCGTATCAATCATGTGGGCGTGGGCTGGCGTGTCCATGGCCTTGCTTTGGAAAGTTCAATGGATACACCTTAAAAATGCCGCGCCACACCAATGGCGGCTGAGCACAAAACAATGCGCGCTGTTGGCGGCGTGTGGAATATTGCTTTCGGCAATTGTTGGCGCTTTGGCACTGAGAATCCTTGGGGCAAGCACCGAAAGTCCACTTGCTCCATCCGCGCTCTTGGTGGCTTTGGTCGCCGTATCGCTCACCACAATCTCGGCGTATTTCGTGTTGCAATATTTCTCGCGCGCTGAAAGTAAAAATCCAGGCGCGACACAAACAACCGAGCTGAATAAATCTTTTCAGGTTACAACCACATCAATATGTGTTGCAAAAAATATGGCCATTGGTGTTGTTGGTTTTTTAATAGTGTGGCCATTGGTGCAAGTGACGTCGATCTTTGGCGGCGCGATTCAATTTTATTTCGCTGGTGTGCAAGCTCCAACCGTGGGCCATCAATTTTTTGAAACCATTCGTGAACAGGGAAACAATCCAATCACATGGGGACTGATTTTCACAATTGTGATTTTGGGTCCATTGGCCGAAGAAATAATTTGGCGTGGCGCTATTCAACAAGGACTGAAACAAATTGGAGTACCCCGCGCCGGCGCTATTTTGATCACGGCCGCGGTGTTCGCGCTTTTCCACTGGGATGCCGTGCCTAAATATGGCCACGCCGCAGCCATTCCCGCCTTGGCTGTATTCGGCATTGCGCTTGGTTTTCTTATGGAGCGCACCGGCCGCCTGTGGGGTTCATTCATGGCGCACGCGCTATTTAATTGTGCAAATATTTTTCTGTTCTCTATGCTTCCTCAATGAACGCCGTCGATTCACACACACGCGCCGAAAGCAAGTCCCGCATTCTTACGGGCGACACGCCGACGGGTCGATTGCATCTGGGTCATTGGGTTGGCAGCGCCAAGCGTCGCGTGCAGTTGCAACATACGCATGATTGCTATTTCATCGTGGCCAACTACCACGCGTTCACCACGCGCGCCGACAAATCCAAGGAGATCCGCGGTGATTCACTGGAAATTGTGCGTGATTTAATAGCAATGGGAATTGATCCAGAGCTCTCAACTATTTTCTTGCAAAGCGAAGTGCCGGCGATTCACGAACTTACTTTTTTGTTCGCCATGTTGTTGCCGTTCAATCGCGTGATGCGAAATCCAACTTTGAAAGATGAAATTAAAGTCAAGGATTTGGGCGAGACGTATTCATTTGGATTTCCGTTGTACGCCGTTGGCCAGTGCGCCGACATTCTTTCGTTCCGCCCCGAGGGCGTTCCGGTTGGTGAAGATCAAGTTCCGCATTTAGAAATGACGCGCGAGGTCGCTCGCCGTTTCAATCAAATGTATTGCGGAGTGAATGAGAAGGCGGAAGACCATGAGCACGTGCAACTTGGCGGAGTATTTCCCGTGCCGCGCGCGGATGTTGGCGAGGTTGGCCGCCTGATGGGTGTTGATGGAAAAAATAAAATGAGCAAGAGCCTGGGCAATGCCATTTTTATTTCCGACCCTCCGAAAGAAGTTGAAAAGAAAGTCATGCGTATTTTCACCGGGCGCCAGAGCGCCACTGAACCAGGCGATGTGAAGAACGCGCTGTTTCAATATGTGGAGGCTTTTATTCCAGACGCCGCGCGCGTTGCTGAATTGAAAGATCTCTACACACGCGGCGACAATATTGGCGACGGCCATATTAAAAAAGAGGTTGCCCAAGCCATCAATACCTTGCTTGCTCCAATGCAGAAACGCCGCGCCACGCTTGAAGGCCGCGACGATTTGGTGCTGGATATTTTGCGCTCAGGTTGCCGCAAGGCGAACCTCACCGCGGAAATCACCTTAGAGGCGGCACGTAAAGCTGCCGGGTTGCATTTCTTTCCGCGCACTCTTTCGTACTCCACCAAGTCTTAATCTGGTCGCGGGTGAATTTGGTTTGAAACCGAAGTGGGGAAAAAGATTGACTTTGCAACGGGCTTGTTGGTTGCTCCCAAAGATGCGCGGCGGAAATGAACCCAGCTCGCTTGGGAAACCGCTTTCAATAACGCCATTTCACGCGTTTAAACAGGCTTACTGAAGTAAAATTAATTTTTTAACGCCTCGACTGCAAATGACCGTTTGTCCTGCGTCATCTTTGTGTAACTGTCGCTCAATCCAACATTTGAACTCGTCGTCAATTTCGTTATCTTTACAGTTCTAGACTCATTTCACCCGATTTATTTCTCACCACTGCCATGAACCAATCTTCCAACCAAACCGCTGATCACTTCTGCCCGCATATGGACGCGGGAGATTTGCGTTGCAACCACCGCTTCACTATGGCCACGGTTGCAAGCGCATTTTCGGTGTGCTGCAACGCCTTTCACGGTTGCGCCACATTTCACAGAATCAATATGGAAGAGTCTCATGGCACGCTGGAAAAACCCGTTGTCACTCGGCGTCTCACTCGAGTCGCAGGCGACGGGATCCTTCCAGTACAGGTGACCGCAAATGGACAAACCATCGCCATTCGATCACGCGGCGCGTGAATTTCTAACCTGGGCGCGAGTTGAAACTGGACTGAGCGCTTCCACGCTGGAGGCCTATGGTCGCGACTTGCGATACATGAAAGAATATTTAGTTGGAGCCGGAGTGAAATCGCCCGACGCTGTTCGCATGGAACATTTAGCGCAGCACCTTCAACAATTAAAACGCGAACGCGGATTAGATTCAAGCACCGTCACGCGCCACCTGGCATCCATGCGCGTATTTTTTAGATGGCTTCAGGCGGAAAGAAAAATTACGCGCGACCCGGCACGCTTGCTTGATCGACCGCATCGATGGAGAAGATTGCCGGGAACGCTGACGCCCGGCCAAATGCGAAAATTAGTTGAAGCGCCAAACGCGGAGACTGGTGATTTGTGGCGTAGAGACCGCGCCATACTTGAAGTGATGTACGCCTCTGGCTTGCGCGCAAGTGAAGTTGGTTCACTGAAGATGAATGATTTCAACGCGACGCTGGGTTGCATCGTGGTGATTGGAAAAGGAAACAAGCAACGCATGGTTCCAGTTGGCGAGCCGGCGATTGCCGCGATTGATGAATACGTGAAAGAGACACGGCCATCGTTGGCGCGCTTTCGCGACGGCCGCGATCTGTTCAGATTATTCCTTTCATTTAGCGGCAAGCCGCTCGAGCGCGTGGCTGTGTGGCAAATTGTGCGCAAGTACGCGGACTTGTCGGGACTACACGGCGTGCATCCGCACAAATTGCGCCATTCATTTGCCACGCATTTGTTAAGTGGCGGCGCGGATCTTCGGGTTGTTCAGGAATTACTTGGCCACGCCGACATTGCCACAACCGAAATTTACACGCATGTGGATCAGCGGCGCTTGCGCGAGGTGTTGCGAAAGTTTCATCCGCGCGAGGCAAGTTGATGCTTTCGATTTAGCGCGTTGAATGTGCGCGTGCATTTACATGCCGCTCAGTGTTGCTGTGAATTTAAATGTGTCGCCACTTATTTACGCGGGCGCAAGAATCGTTAGGCTACGAATATGCGAACAGCCGACCCATGCGTTCTAATAATTCTTGGCGCCAGTGGTGACTTAACCAGCCGCAAACTTATTCCAGCCATGTACGAAATGGCCGAGGCTGGATTTTTAAATCCCGCCACTTGCATTCTTGGCATGAGTCGATCGGTGAAGACGGATGTGGCTTGGCGCGACGAATTGAAGCCGTGGCTACAGAAACAAGTGAAGGGTTTCCGCGAGGAAGTGTGGGCTGAATTTGCCAAGAGAATTTTTTACATGCCCGGTGACGCCGCCACAAGCGAGCCGTATCCGCGGCTTGCCGAACGCGTGGCTGAGCTTGATACACAACGCAAGTGCGGGCAAAATATTTTGTTCTTCATGAGCGTGGCGCCGGAGTTGTACGAACCAATTGTGACGCAAATTGACGCGGCCGGAATGGTGACGGAGGGCCGCCGTTGGTGCAGCATTACGCCCAACAACAAATCGTGGCAACGCATTATTGTTGAGAAGCCGTTTGGCTTTGACGACGAAAGCGCGGCGAGTTTGAACCGCGCGCTTGGACGCGTGTTTGAAGAGGACGCGATTTACAGAATTGACCACTACCTTGGCAAGGAAGTTGTGCAAAATCTTTTGGTGTTTCGTTTCGCCAATTCGCTGTTTGAGCCAGTGTGGAATCACCGCTACATCGATCACGTGCAAATCACCGCCGCGGAAACCGTTGGCGTTGGCCAGCGCACCGCTTTTTATGACAAAACCGGCGCGATTCGCGACATGATTCAAAGCCACTTGTTGCAAGTGATGGCGTTTGTGGCCATGGAACCACCCACAAGTTTTTCCGCCGACCACATTCGATCTGAAAAAATTAAAGTGGTCGACGCGCTTCAGACTCCGCCGCTGGACAACGTGTCGCAATGGGGATCGCTTGGACAATATGCGGGCGATGGCAACGAGGGCGCGTATCACGATCTCAAGGGCGTTGAACCAAATTCCAAAACTGAAACATTTGCCGCGCTGAAAATGCATTTTGATAATTGGCGCTGGTCCAACGTTCCGTTTTATCTTCGCACGGGCAAGCGCCTCGCGCGCAAGAGCACGCAAGTTGTGATTCAGTTCAAGCCGCCAGCGGCGAACCTGTTTAAGAAAATTGTGAATGAACCACTGGCGGGAAACAGAATGACAATTGATATCGCGCCGAATGAGCAATTGAAAATTCAATTCAACGCGAAAGTTCCAGGGCCGATGAATATTCAGCCTGTTGAAATGGAGATGGATTACGCCGATTCATTCACGTCAACGGTGGTGGAGGCTTACGGCCCGCTCATGATTGACGCCATGCGCGGCGATCAAAGTTTGTTCAAGCATCGACTTGAGGTGGAAAGCGCCTGGAACGCAATCATGCCGTTCCTGAACGAGGCGAGCGCGCCGCTTCGAAAAAATATCCAAGGGAATTACGCACCGGGTTCGTGGGGACCACAATCCGCCACGGATCTTTTGGCACGGGACGGTCGAACCTGGGCGGTGTAATTTTAATTTTGTGTTGGATTTCTCAAGGCATATTCAAGCTTGAAATTCGTATTGATTGAACAAACCATCAAGCGCTAACATTCGAACATGAGCGATCTTCTACCAACAGATTTACGCGACACGCCAATCAA
>Ga0209190_1002557_pt1 | contig 12219 bp, 11 predicted proteins | sample M_140205_XF_Meta_FD_187315 | JGI IMG/M metagenome (GOLD analysis project Ga0209190, IMG submission 187315) | Freshwater microbial communities from Lake Montjoie, Canada to study carbon cycling - M_140205_XF_MetaG (SPAdes) (version 2) | ecosystem: Environmental > Aquatic > Freshwater > Lake... | reverse complement strand
CGAAACGGGGGCGCAACAACTTCACAGGTAAACACTTTATTCTGCAAGAATTATCATCCTCACACAAGAAAAAATCTCGGTTCTGTCTAGTTGGCGAGTCGTGCTTGAATCGCCTTCTGTGCCTGATTCACCAGAATCCGTAGCTCAGGATCCGTGGCGGCCGCCTCCGCCTCTAAAAGCGGTAGACTATCCGCCCCCCCTACCCGACCAAGGATTCGAACTGCCGAGTAGCGCACCGTTCCTTTGGTCTCCGGAAAACGTTTGATCATGGTGGCTTCTACTCCAGGACCAATGTCCCCGTAAATCGCTTCCCAAGTCATCGGAGTCGTAAACCATAGGTTATCAAGTATGGGAATCACTGCCGGATTTTTCTCCTTAACGATCAAAGAAACCACCCCATGCGGGACAGGCTTACCATCCGCAATGATCTGATTCAGCAGGCTCATCGCTGCATCACTCGCAGGCCCTGAAGTTTGGGACCATACGGTCAAGGCATTGCAGATGCTCTCTTTGAAACTTACCGCACGGTCACTCAGAAGTTCGGTGAGCTTGTGCGCGATGTCGTCCCGATAAACTTTTGGTTCAGCTTCCGCTAACCGCTGGACCGCCCTCTCGACTCGCTGCAAATCGATACTTTCGAGTTCTTTTTTATTCATGATATAAAAATCAGAACTTTGTTTGTTAGACAACTTGTCTATCGGTTCTTCGATAAAAATCGCACTGCTCACACGGACTTCGACCACGGATATTTCCTGATAGATATTTTCAACTTGACCCAGCGCGGACAAGATTTCGCCAAGTTCCCGTAACGAACATTTTAACCCAGTGAGCACAAAGAGGTAGTCTCCGCCGCGACGCGGATAAAAATGCGATGACACATCCGCACCGGTAACCCGGATCAGGTAATCTCTCACGACGAAGCGGTTGCTGTCGCTCAAACTTCTGAACCAAACACCCATCGCCTGAGAGTCACTACCACTACCCGCAAGATTCTGAATTTCAGTTTCTAACGGTCCCGTGCCTATCCTTGACCGCAAGAGGGTGATCGCAACCGTTTCGGGGGAGGCGACATCGTTTACCTCGGCAGCAACTGGAATCGAATCGTCCATCTGAATTGCCGCTAACTCAACCGGCGGTGGTGACCCACCTCGGAAAAAGTAAGGAATGGACATCAACCCTGAACTCAGCACCAAACCAATCAACAGCGCTTTGAACCAAACCCGTCGATTTGCAAAAATCAGCAACGCGACACCCATGAAACACGTGAACCCAGCCAGCATGTAACGGTTCTCTACGGGCACACCTTCCAAGGCTCCCCCGCTCGTTGCCCCAAAAATTAAATACAACGCGATCATTGCCATTCCCAGCACCCCGATGAACCCCGCAAGCACTCTCTCGGGCGCCACGGTCGCTACGAGTTCCGCTTGCGACGAATTCAGGTGCTGCCCCGGCGATAAATCGCCATAACGGTTGGATTGTTGGCTCAATAACGCGTTCACCTCAGATGAAATTGCCCGCTGAAATGTCTGCAAACCGCGTGGCTTCTTCTCGCTCGGGTAAAATTTACGCCCCCGCACGATCGTTTCGTCATCGATCCTAAACCGATGCTCGCAACCGCCGCACTCGACGGTGCGATCACGCAAATTATCCTCCACCTTGAAACGCTGGCCGCAGGAGGGGCAACGGATTAGCAAAAGCATGTCTTCTTTTATCTTTGGTGGCATTTCTTGTGCGTGAATTTATACTAAAAAAATCTCGTGGCAATTGATTCCGACGCGAGACTTAAACGACAAATTTATTTCAAAATATTACTTTGGAAACATTAAATATTGACGTGTGCTGAATTTAAACATAATCCCTTGGGCAGTCAAACTTTATCAAAAATGAATCCACTCAGCCTCAGCCCACTCCCATCCATCCGAGCCAGTGACGAGTCAGAGCAACTGCAGATGGAGCGAGAAGGATTTGTGGATGAAGTCGCTGTTCTCGCTTTGATGCGCGATTCTCAGCATTTGCGACGCACGGCCTATCCGGAAGACCTCGTACTCACGGCGGACGATTCAGACTTCGCGGGATGGCAACTATCCACTGCCACCCCAAGCCGCTCGCCTGAAGTGCCGCCTCAAGTGATCTCCGCGATCGTTGCACGCGCCACGCCTCCCAGCCTCGCGAGTCCCAACGTCGTGCCAATTTCGAGTGGCAGTTATGGCTGGTGGCGGGCCGGTTTGGTGGCGATCTTTGGCTCGTTGCTTTACTCGCTATTTCTAATCTCTATTTCCTCTCGGCCGCAAGTGGACTCCAAACCCGCGGTAAGCATGGAGGTGCGTGCTTTGTCTGCGACGCCTTCCTCACCATTTCCCGAACCTCAGAAGGAATTTTCGCGAGATCTAACGGATGCGACTGCCCTTCAACCTTGATTGAGGACTTCCACCTGATAGACGAAAAAGCGCGTACATAGAATTTTCAAATCCATGTCGCGTCCAGGATTGATCCTTAAAATCAGCTGTCCCGACCAACCGGGCATCGTCGCTAAGGTGGCTAACTACGTCGCCAGCCACCGCGGCAACCTCGTCGAATTCGCACAATTTTCTGACCAACTCGGTGGCAAATTTTTTGCTCGGTTAGAAATTGAAACGATGGATCTAGACGTCGATGCCCAAGACTTCATCGATGGGTTCGGTACGCTCGGTCGTTCCTTGCAGGCGAATTGGCATTTCCGGCGTCTGCCCTACCGGATGAAAACCGCCGTGCTCGTCACCAAAACCGACCACTGCCTCAACGAAATCCTCTGGCGCGCGGAACTTGATGAACTCCCCATCGAAATTACCTCCATCATCGGTAACCGTCCAAACTGTCGCAGCATCGCCGAACGTGAAAATATTCCATTTCATGAAATCAACATGGACGGAGAAAATCGTATCGAAGGCTTCGCCCAAATCCGCAAACTCATCGTCGCTCAAGACGTCGAACTCATCGTTCTTGCACGATTCATGCAGATTCTCCCTAACGAATTCTGTAGCGAATACGGCGGTCGCATCATCAACATTCATCACAGTTTCCTCCCGGCCTTTATTGGTGCAAATCCCTACAAACAAGCCTACGAGCGCGGGGTGAAATTGATAGGCGCCACCTGCCACTACGTCACCGCCGACCTCGATGCTGGTCCTATCATCGAGCAGGAAGTCGACCGCGTGCAACACTTCCACACCCCCAACGATCTCGTCCGCCTCGGACGACAATGCGAACGCATCGCCCTAGCCAAGGGAATTCGTTTTCATGTCCACGACCGAACGATCATCGACGGCCACCGCGCGATTGTATTCCCTGATTAAATCAAATTGGAGGCTTTACAAACCCAAATGCCACGCCCAATTTCCCGCTCGTTCTTGGAGAGGTGGTCGAGTGGTCTATGGCACCTGATTCGAAATCAGACGTAGTGTAACAGCTACCGTGGGTTCAAATCCCACCCTCTCCGCTCCTTTTAATAAGGGTTTTAACGGTTACCATGCAGCCCGAGAAACTAGCAGGAAAAAGTCGACTGCCTCTAATCTGCCTTTATTCGAGACGAGGTCTCCAATAGACGCCTAACAAAAAGGCACCCACCCAGTGGCATCGGATTGAACTCACCCGCTACAGCTTCTGATCAGTAAGCCGCATCCCGTGACCTCCGCTATCGCTCTGATGCACCAGAGCCCATCAGGACGTGATCGATGATATACTAAACGCAACCGCAGGCGACTGCAATCCCTCCGAGCAGGAGATGGAAACGTTGATTCCCCTCGAACTCCTGAAGATGGCGAGGGAGTGGAAACGTCATACCGATCAAGTTCTCCAGCGACTCACCAAAACTTAGGATTCTGCTTGCGGGGTAACCTGAAATGGGTCTGATAGAGAAACATAAGTGCGACCACCGATAACCCCCGCGAACTCCTTGCCATGAGCCAAGACATCACCCCATTTGAAGCCATCCGCCGCACCAATCCGGCGGGCAACGAATTTTGGTCCAGCCGGGACTTCGCCAAGGTGCTCGGCTACGTCAATTACCGTCACTTTGTGGCCGTCATCGCGAAGGCCAAAACCGCCTGCATCAACAGCGGTCAGCGGTTGGCAGACCATTTCGTCGGATCCGACCAAATGGTCGAGATTGGTAGCGGCGCACAGCGTCCGCTCAAGACTGTGATGATGTCCCGCTACGCCTGCTACCTCGTCATTCAGAACGCCGATCCTGCGAAAGAAATCGTCGCCCAAGGGCAGACCTACTTCGCCATCCAGCGCCCCATCGAGTCCTGCAAGACCACGGGTTACGAGCCAGGACATCATCTTCGTGGCGGCACGAAATTGATCATCCAAGGTAATCAATAATCTATCAGCAAAAAATCATCTACACAAAACTACTTACACTCTCCAAACCCGACAACCGACCTCTCTCTCATTTCAGGTTTCAGGTTTCAAGTTTCAAGTTTCATCTTTACCTCACATGGGCTTTTACTACCGCAAATCCGTCAACTTCGGGCCGTTTCGGGTCAATCTGAGCAAGTCGGGCGTCGGCTATTCGGTCGGCGGCAAGGGATTCCGCGTCGGCACAAGCGCCCGGGGTCGCAAATACACGGCCTTCAGCATACCTGGCACGGGTGTAGGCTACCGAGGCAGCGGCTGCCTGATCCTGCTCGCCGCCATCCCTGCCTCGCTGGCATTCACTCACTGGATCGTCACCTCTCTATCATGAACCTCACCTGGAAACGCACCCTGCGCACGGCATCCTCCGAGCGATTTCTCGCCCTCCGCGATGGCAAGGACCTCGCCGCCGTGGATCTCCACTATCTTGCCAATGGCACCGTCGCCGGCACGGTGATCATCCTCAAAGGCGCGGGCCTCGACGAATCGAATATCGAACAACTACTCTCTGCGCTCGACGACGAGTTCCTCCCCGATGTAGACCTTGAGCGCGGAAATCTCACCTACACCGTCGTCCTCGGCGAAGTGCTGGGGAACTGGGAGGCGGAAAAACCGTCGACGGGGGCTTGATGACTCCATTAGCTATTCAATCACTCATGAAAACTACTCTCAGTCGGTTGGAAAAAGTCCCCCTTCGCGACGCGTGGCGGCACGAATCCGGTGATTTCACGCCTTGGTTGGCAGAAAGCGACAACCTCATGCTCTTGGCTGACGCTATTGGACTGAGCGAACTGGAATGCGTGGCGGTGGAGCACCAAGTGGGTGACTTCAAGCTCGATATGCTCTGCACCGATGGGGACGACCAGGTCATCATTGAAAACCAACTTGAAAAAACCAACCACACACACCTAGGCCAGATCCTCGCCTACGCGGCTGGGGTAGGTGCAAGGAAAGTGATCTGGATTGCTGAGAGTTTTCGCCCTGAGCATGCAGCAGCACTCCAATTCCTAAACGAAAACACCACCGAAGAACTGAGCTTTTTTGCCGTCGAGGTTGAGCTTTGGAAAATTGGTGATTCTCCGCTGGCTCCGAAATTTGAAGTGGTGGTGAAGCCAAACGACTGGGTGAAATCCGGCCGTGAGCAGGCACGCGCCGCAACCTCTAGCTCAACAATTAAACAGCTCCAAATGCGATTCTGGTTGGCGCTGATCGAACACCTCAATGCCGCAGCTCCCGGTATACGCCCTCAGAAACCACGCCCGCAGCATTGGCTCAACCTGTCTATCGGCAAAGCAGGATTCAAGTTGTGTGTGACGGCCAATACCCGAAACGAGAGGATTGGCGTCGAGTTGTATTTCTACGGATCTGATTCAAAGAAAAACTTCGCAGATCTGATGACCCACAAAGCTGATATCGAAAAGAATCTCGGCTTCGAGCTGGATTGGCAGGAACTACCGGATGCCAAGGCTTGCCGGGTGGCCAGCTGGTATCCGGACGCGTCGTTGGTGGACGAGTCTCGCTGGGTTGAATATTTGGGCTGGGTCGAGCGCCGTCTCGTCATCTTGGATCGAGTGTTGCGACCAGTTTTAAAAACTCTTCCATGAAAAAACTCAAAGCCAAAAGTGCCATGCGATTCACCGTCAACGACAAGATCGACATCAGGTAAAGACCATCGAAGATGATGAAATCGCCGATAGGACTGATGAGAACTCGCCATTCACCTATCAGGACGATATTGATTCGGTCGAAGTGGCCAGGTTCTCTTTCCGCTGCACTTAGATTGTCTTGAATTACTTGATGCCTAATCCAATCACTTACTCAGCTAACATCACAAAAGGCTCTCTGAAACTCAGGGAGAGTCGAATTGTGGCTGGGCTTTTGATGGACCAAGTTTCCGACGTTGAATGGAAAGATGCCATCGAGAACCAAAATGTTCTTCAAGCACGGTCCGCTGCCACGGCCACCTCAATGGCTGGCTACATCAGGTCACGACTTGAATACTTCGACAGAGATCTTTGGAAAATGGTCAGGGACGGCGATAGAACCCTCGCCTCGCAGTCACTCTTGGTCTGCGCGATGAAGCACAGCGCGTTGCTGCGCGATTTCATGGATCTCAATCTCCGTGACGAATATCGCAAATTCCGACCGACTCTCGCAACCAGCGTTTGGACGGAATACCTCGAAGGGTGTCGCAGTCGTGATCCCGATATGCCTGAATGGTTCGAGACCACCAAGAATCGCCTCCGTTCAACAGTTTTCCAGATTCTCGCTCAAGCCGGTTACCTCTCGGACACTTCGGCCCGCGAACTCAAGACGGTCACTATCCGCCCTGAACTGATTTCCTACCTGCATAGGAAAGGGGAAAACCAACTCATCCGCTGCCTGCAACTCCCATGACCGAGAAACTCGAAGAACGCCTAAACCAGATTATCCCGAAGATAACTTCGGAAGGATTCCTACGCGGCACAGGACTCGGCAACGACGTGGCGTTTCACATCTTCGATTACCCGGCTTCCGAAGAAACCCGCATGCGTGAGTATGTGAAATTCCTCAACGGGCACATCGCCAAGACACATCCGGACTTGCGGGTGAAACACATCAATCTTTTCGATATGGTGATCGAATCCCTGGAGTCCCGCGGGTTCCTTGAAAAATCCTTCGAGAAGCAGAAGAAGGAGGGTGACCTTGCTTTGCAGAAGGCGTTAGAGCGTCAGTTTGAAGGCACAAAACTCGCTGCTGCGTTTGCCGAACGAGTGAACCCCGCTGAGACCGACATCATTCTCGTCTCTGGTATTGGCAGTGTTTATCCCATCGTCCGCACCCACAATCTTCTCTCCGCTCTCCAACCAAAACTGGGTCACACGCCGTTGGTGGTGTTTTACCCCGGCGTTTACGACGGCCAATACGTCCGTCTCTTTGGCAAACTCAAAGGCCCATACTACCGGGCATTCAAACTCGTTCCCTAATCATGATGACCATCCGCGAATTCTTCGAACGTGACATCACCCGCCCGATCAACGGCGTGGTGAAAGCTGATCAACAGGATGATGCTTCCGTCTGGCACGAGCTAGACGAGTTTGTCGTCACCCGCGAGCTTGATAAGCACCTCCATCTTTTCATCAGCAACTACCTCGCCGTTGCAGACAATCTGAATAAACCTGAATATGCAGGGAAAATCGGCGTTTGGATTTCCGGCTTCTTCGGTTCCGGTAAATCTCACTACCTCAAAGTGTTGTCCTATCTGATGGGCAACCGCACGTTGAAATACGACGGCCAAACCAAGCGCACAGCCGATTTCTTCGAAACCAAGATCAAGGACCCGATGTTCTACGCGGACATCAAGCGGGCCGTGGCGTTTCCCACCGATGTCGTTCTCTTCAACATCGAGACCAAGTCCGACCACGCGAACAGCCGTGACGCCATCCTCTCGGTTCTGCTCCGCATGCTCAATGAACTCCAAGGCTATGCCGGCCACCCGCCGCACCTCGCCCATATGGAGCGCCATCTCGATGAGCGTGGAAAACTCGCCACTTTCCATGAGGCATTCCTCGCTGCCACCGGAAAGACCTGGTACGCCGAGCGCGATGCTTTTGACTTCTACCGTGACGAAATGATCGGTGCGCTTTCAAAAGCCCTCGGCCAGTCCGTGGAAGCATCCACCAATTGGTATGAAAAGGCGGAAGCCAACTTCTCCCTCACCGTCGAAAACTTCTGCCTTTGGGTGAAGGAGTATCTCGACTCAAAAGGTCCCGACCATCGCCTGTTGTTCTTCGCCGACGAGGTGGGAGCCTTCATCGGACAGAACTCCCAGTTGATGCTCAATCTCCAGACCATCACGGAGACCCTCGGCACCACTTGTGGCGGACGCGCTTGGATCATCGTCACCTCGCAGGAGGACATTGATACCGTGATCGGTGAAATGAGCCGCAGCCGCGTGAACGACTTCTCCCGCATCACCGCCCGCTTCACCACCCGCATGTCGCTCTCCAGCGCCAACGTGGACGAGGTCATCCGCGCTCGTTTGCTGGCAAAACGCGATGTCGCCACCACCTTCCTCGAAGCCCTCTACACCGAAAAGGGAGACATCATCCGCAACCAACTCACCTTCGGCGAGACGAAGATGAGCATGAAATCCTACGTGGACGCCGCCGATTTCGCCGCCACCTATCCATTCATTCCCTATCAGTTCCAACTGCTTCAGAAAATCTTCGAGGCCATTCGAAAGGCCGGAGCCACCGGCATGCACCTTGCTCGCGGCGAACGCTCTTTGCTAGATGCGTTTCAGTCCGGGGCCACCCAGATCAACGACTGCGCCCCCGGCGTGCTCGTCCCGCTCTACCGATTCTATCCATCCATCGAGAACTTCCTCGATACTGCCGTCAAGCTGACCATCGAACAGGCATCCACCAATGGCGCGCTTGAAGAATACGATGTTCGCATTCTCGAAGTTCTTTTCCTCATCCGCTACGTGGACGAGGTGAAGGGCAATATCGACAACCTCGTCGCTCTCTGCATGGAGGAGATCGACTGCGACCGCCTCGCATTGCGCCGAAAGATCGAAGCCAGCCTGCTGCGTCTGGAAAACCAAAACCTCGTCAACCGGAATGGCGACGACTTCTCGTTCTTCACCAATGAAGAGCAGGATGTGAAACGGGAAATCAAAGGCCAGGAACTCGATTCCGGAGCTGAGGCCAAATTGTTAGGCGAACTAATTTTCGACGAAGTGCTCAAGGAACAGCGCAAGCACCGCTATTCCGTCAACGGCAAGGACTTCACTTTCAATCGGATTTGTGACGGTCATCCCTATGGCAACCGGGCCGAAAACGCCATCGCCGTCCACGCCATCACTCCACTCCACGATGATTACAACCTTTACGACACCAGTCGCTGCACCTTGGAGAGCACGACCGATGGTGGACAGTTGATCGTCAAACTCGCCGATCACGAGTCACTTGCCCGCGAGGCGCGGCTTTACCTGCAAACCGAGCGCTACATCGTCAAAAAGAGCGATGGTACCAGCCAGACTTCGACACAGCGCATTCTTCGTGAATTTTCCGAGGACAATCGGATTCGCAAAGAGCGCCTAACCACAGCGATGGGCGGACTCGTCGCCAGCGCGGAGTATTACGCCGGTGGCCAGCCGTTCAAACCCAAGGCATCCGCTCCTATGGCGGCAGTGGGTGAGGCCATGGAATACCTGATCGGCAATACCTTTGCCAAAATGGGCTATCTCAAGCACCTCGTCTCCAATCCGCTTCAGGAAATCCAGGCGATCCTTCGCAGTAATGACATCGGCCAGCAAACCCTCACCCTCCAGGCGGAGGAAGGAAATCCGCAGGCCATCCAAGAACTTCGCGATTACCTTCGTCTTTGTGGCACCACCAGCAAGCTGGTTGTCCTTCACGAACTCGTCGAAGAACGGTTCTCCAACCGTCCCTATGGCTGGCCATCGTATGAAACCATCCTTCTCGTCTCCCGCTTGCTCGTCATTGGGGAGATCCACCTGATGCGGGCCGGTTCGCGCATTCCTCTCGACCGCGCCTACGACGAACTATCCACCACCTCGAAGTGGCGGCAAATCACGATCCTTCAGCGCAAAATCACCGATCCCGCCGAACTTCAGAAAGCCCGCAAGCTCGGTCAGGATCTTTTCGGTGCCATGGGTCCGGACAATGAGGAGGAGCTTTGCGCCCATCTCCAACAGCATCTCAAGTCATGGAGTGATTCACTCCTGCAGTTCAAGCCATTGGCTGATACCGGCAACTATCCTGGCAAATCTGTCATCGACTCGAACGTGCCGATGCTCACCCAAGTGCTTGCCGAGTCAGATGCCTTCAAGTTCCTTCAAAGTTTCCTCAACCGAAAGGACGATCTGCTAGATCTCTCCGACAGCTTCCACGATCTCAGCAATTTCTTCTCCAAGCAGCGCCCGCTCTGGGACGAACTCCGCAAGGCGATGGAACGCTTCCAGTTGAACGACCTGGAACTGCAACGCAACCCGGATGCCGTCGCCGCCATGCAGCGAATGAACCAGATTTTACAATCCGCCAGTCCCTACAAGATCATCAGTGAGGTGCGCGGCCTCATCGACAAGGTGGAGGCCATCAACTCGGAAATCGTCTCAGCCCGCCGCGTGAAGGCGCTGGAGATTGTGGAGGCACAACGCAGCCAAGCACTGGCGGAAGTTGAAAGCGCGGGAAATTCGGAATCCTTGGTTCGCGATGTTGAGGCACGCTACAAGGTGCTCGCCGACACCTGCGCCAAACAAAACAGCGTCGCTCACCTCGACCAAGCTGCCACGGAGGCCGCTAGGATTTTCGACTCCACCGTTGCCGCCATCGAGCAGTCCGCCGCCGCGCCGCCGCCGACCGGTGGTTCCCCCGTCACCTATCCCAAACCCAATCTCCCGGGACCAAAGCCCCGTCACGTGGTTCAGGTGTCATCTCTCCTCAAGAAACCCTTCCTCGAAAGCCCCGAAGACGTGGAGGAATTCCTCACCAAACTCCGCACCGAGCTGACTAACACTCTTGCTCGTGGCGAACGCATCCAGATTAAGTGAGATGAGCAAAAATTTGAAAAATCTAGTTGACGCTGCATGTGTGGAATGGTTTGCTGCTGACAGCAGACCCGCCGGGCCTCTCCTCTCCTTCGGGAGGGTGAAGCACACTTCGGCGGGTGTTTTTTTTACCGGGCAGGGGGTCACGGCGTGAGATACGAGAAACCGCCACTCTCCTTCGAGGACCAGGCAGATCAACTGATGGCTAGGGGGCTTGAGGGTGATCGGGCGTTGCTTGTCAAGCGTCTCCAAGCGACCAACTATTATCGTTTCAGCACCTACCTCTACACCTTCCGGGGTGAAGACGAAGATTATCTGCTGGGAACTAGTGTGGAGCGGGTGTGGGATCTCTATCAATTTGATCACGGTTTGCGCTTGCTCCTGCTGGATGCTCTGGAGACCATCGAAGTCCATGCTCGAACCCAGCTTGCCTACCATTTCGCCCACCTCCATAGTCCTTTTGACTACTTGGTTCCGCAGCGCCTTCCAAACTTCAGGCTAAGTGAAAGTGACTTTTTCAATTGGGAACGGAAACTGAGAATCCAGGTAGAGCGTTCCAGGCAGCCGAAAGGACGGGAGGACTTCATCGTTCATTTTTTTCGCAAATACGGGGGAGAACACGACATGCCACCCATCTGGATGATGGTGGAGTTGATGGATTTCGGTAGCTTGCTTTCCTTTTACCGTGGCGTATCCACCGACATCCGCCGCGAGTTGGCGGCCTCACTCGGGATAAGCCATCAGGTCACACTCAATTGGCTTCTGGTGCTCAACTCTGTTCGGAACCGCTGCGCTCACCACGCCCGTCTCTGGAACTGGAATCTCGGCTATGCGGTCACCATTCCCGAACGCAACCCACATTGGGCTATCTACCGCAACAAGAACCGTCGCCTTGCCGCGATCCTCCACATCTGCCGCTACTGGCTGGCCAAGGCAGACACAGGCCACGCATGGCACCAGCGCGTCTCCGCCCACTTCGCAAAGCACCCACACATCGATCTCTCCGCCATGGATCTCAAAACTGATTGGCAAGAACAAACTCTTTGGAAATCTTTCCCATGAACCTCACCAAACTAAAAAATTACGCACCCATCGCTCGCACTGCGATCATTACCGCGGTGACCCGCCGTGCCGCCACGCTCGGCATCCAGCCCGGGCGTGTGGAGGAAGTGACTGAATCCGGTGCCGTGGCGCTCATCGGCGGTCAGCCATTTCCGCGATCCATCGTGCCGCTGCGCAAGCAACTGCTCGATCTCATCCAGCGCGAT
>Ga0209190_1002554_pt1 | contig 12223 bp, 19 predicted proteins | sample M_140205_XF_Meta_FD_187315 | JGI IMG/M metagenome (GOLD analysis project Ga0209190, IMG submission 187315) | Freshwater microbial communities from Lake Montjoie, Canada to study carbon cycling - M_140205_XF_MetaG (SPAdes) (version 2) | ecosystem: Environmental > Aquatic > Freshwater > Lake... | reverse complement strand
CCCCCGCTATCGCAAAATAAGCAGCGCCATCAATGTAGTTATCATCTTTATAGGCTTCCATTGATCTTGCTACTTTAATTAGTGCGCAAATCATAGCGCTTTGTTCAGGGGTTATTTCGCGCTCAAGATAAGTAGATAGCAGCCCACTAATACGATTAAAGTTAATAGCAGGCGTTCCATAATCATTTTGTCTATCAGAGTGCGTAAGCCTCTTAGCCTCATCTAAAATTTTCCCCCGATTCATAATTTACTTTGAGCCTAGGCCGTATTCGCGCTCTGTTTTATCTGCCCATTTTGCAAGAGGGCCAGCGATACCACCAATTAGAACTGCGTACTGAGGAGCAAGATCAGCAGCGAGAGCAATTGCCATTGTTACGGCTGATGCTAGAACTGCTCTTGCATAAGATTTAAAAGCAGCAATTGTTTTAGGGTCTTTTAGTTTAGCGATTAATTTATTCATTTTATCCCTTAAGGGCGAACTACGCCCATTATTAGGGAGTAGGAGCGTTTTCTTAAAAACACACCATCTCCATTTGATTGGCTTCCTACATTACCACTTGAGGTATTACCTTCGATAACTTGCAAGTATTTTAACGCAGTATTGTTAAATTTAACGATTCCGACATGATCAGGCTCGGCATCAGAATCAAACTGAAAGAACACAATATCTCCAGCCTGAGCCTGGCCTATTGGAATTATCTTATTTTTCTTACTAAACCACTTAAGGCCAGCATCGCAAGAGGCAAAACCCTTCTTACTTTGTGCTGCAATATTAGATATTAAACCAGCCTCATTAAAACACCAGGAAACAAAGGTAGCGCACCAAGGTTGGTTATTTGCGCCGTACCATTTGCCAAAAATTGTTTCGTTATTAGAACCTTCTTTGTAGCCAATTTGCGCTTTGGCTATCTCAATTACTTTACTCATTTCCCCCTACTTTCTCTTAATTAACAATCTGTAAATTTCATCAACCCTGGCTTCTAGCCGTTCAACTTGCTGGTTAATTTCATTAATTTTATCTTTTACGCTGCTGCCGCCATTGGTTTTAAGTTCAGAAAGGTAACTTTTCACTAAGAATCTTACCCCTGTTACCAAAAATCCAATCAATGTTCCAACCGCAACACAAATCGCGGCCCATTCGTTAGCGGTCATTTCGTAATTACCAATACACTCATCGTTGCGCTACCTGTTGAAGTAATGCCGTATATTGCGTTTTCGTGATTAGCAAAAACTGCTTTATCGCCATTATCCATTCTGTACCCAGTTGATGAGGTTACATTACTATCACCTAAATAAATTGTGCCTGATGATGAATGAAAATGAACTTCCTCGGCCTGGGCATCTCCTGCTACTAATAAAGTTGCGGCAGTGGTAACGCTAGTTTGGCTAGAACTAATTGGCATTTCTCTCCTTTAAATAAGCCCCGAATCCTCAATAGCATCAACGGCTTCATCAATGCTTTTTGTTATATCTGGGAAATCAAATAGCAGCATAATTTACAATAGGTTCACTAAAGATCGGGTTCTACCGCTAGCGAGTTGCGTATAAACTTGAGTTGTTGCAACTGATGAGTGCCTCATCAAATCTCTAACGGCTAATAAATCACCATTTGATCGCTCAAGCATATTAGTTGCAAAGTAATGGCGGCAGGCGTGAAAGGTTTTCTTAGGAATGCCTAAACGCTTCATTTCCTCAGAACACAATTTAGTTAATTTATTAGGAGTAACTGCCCAAATTTTTGCTGATGTTTCGTGCTTTAAAATTATTTGCGCTACGACATCGGCTACTGGTACAGATAGATCAGTTCCACCTTTTCCAGCAACTCTGAGAATGTGTCCATCATCAACTTTTTCTAAATCAACCCCACGAAGGTTTGCAACTTCCATCGCTCGAAGTCCAGCCTTGCAACCGATAATAAACCAATCTCTCATTGGTAGATCAGCCTTACTCATAACTAGTTCAGCCTCACCTGGCGTTAGCGGGTGCGGTAATCCTCTACCCTTGCGAACTGCTGGCAGATCAAGATCAGCCATATTATCTATCACGCCCATTTTGCGCAGAGCCTTAAAGATGCTGCGAACTCTTGCGGCGTAGGTTCCTTTAGTGGAGGCTGCTTTCACGGTCATAACTAGCCGTTGCAAATCCTCAGTAGTTGCCACCTGCGGATGAATACCTAGGCGAAGTAGTAAGTTGAAATCGTTACGAAATAAAGCATCAGAGAAGCCCTGAGTTTCGTATCTATTCTTGAGTTTTTCCTTGATTATTTCTAGCGGTATATTTTCCATAGTAAATTTGATCCTAGTCCTAGCGATTATGCTTTGTCTAGGCATAATCCCATTTATCCTAGAATAATCACCTATTTGCACAATCCTCTGAGATTGTTCTTGAATTAGGTTTGTAGCGGATAGTGCGGAGGCTACTGGTTTAAAATGGGCTACGGCTTCAAGCGGTGGTATGACTTTATTATCTACTACTACTTTATCAGGTTCAGGAGTAACAGTTTCAAGTATTGCCCAAACTTACAAACATTTATATTTAGTTTTAAGAAATGTTTATGTAGCCTTGGGCGGTCAAACTATGTCTATAAGATTTAATGGTGATACAGCCTCAAATTACGCGTTTGTAAAGACAACGGGAAGAACAAGTGATGGTGCTGTTAGTACTGGAGGCTCAACATCAACATCAAGTCCAGAGTTGGGTGATCTTTTTATAAATAGCAACTACGCTCAAGTGCGCAATATGGATATGACTATACCTAGATATACTGAGTCAGATAAAAAAACTATGTATGGTTTATCAAATGGTTATGATTCTGCTGCTCTTACAAAAACAGAAAATGCAGTTATGTGGAACAGTACTTCAGCCATAACATCAATAACTTTAAACACTAGCGGTTCAACTTTTTCAGGTGGAACTTTATACATTTACGGAGTGAACTAATGACTAAACCAACAATAAGAATACATAACACAGAAACAGATGAAATTATTGATAGAGAAATGAATGATCAAGAGTTTGCTCAATATGAGATAGACCAAGCAGCACATGTAGCAAAGAAAGCCGAAGCCGAAGCAAAGGCGCAAGCCAAAGCAGCAGCCGAAGGCAAGTTAGCCGCACTTGGTTTAACTACTGATGATTTAAGGGCTTTAGGTTTATAGCACAATCTTGAGGGATTGTGCCGTTAGCCTAGAAGGAGCCTTGCCTCAGCCTCTGTAATACCTAGCCGATCAAGTAGGACTGCTTTTTGGGTGGCCTTTGCTTCGGCTGCGGCTTGCCTTGCATCTGCTTCGGTTTTATCTTTTGCCATTTGTGCTATTTCTGCATTTGTGGCATCTCTAATAGTTTCAATACCAGTTTCGCAGTTATATTCTTTTATTTGTGGTTTAGTCATTATTTTACTCCATATACATAAACAGTACCGCCGCCAAAAGTACCTGTTACAACTGAAAAATTGACACTACTAATAGCACCAGTTTGGTTATATGCACCCCAGCCTTTTGTATATCTTAAATTACTTGTATTTGTTTCGTGTACCGCCAAACAATCAAAACTAAATAATTTCCAAGTGCTTGTGTTTGCATAATCTGGAATATAAACAGTCTGTAAATTAGTATCGCTTCCAGAATCTGTTCCCCCACCAATTTCAATTAGAGTTCCATTAAAAGTATATTCAGTATGACTTGCTCCTGATATTCCTATTCCTCTATACCGAGTACCACTATCTCCATTGACTCTAAAGTTAGTATTATATCCATCTGCCGTTGGTTTGAATCCCCGTATTACAATGTATAAATCATTATAAGTTGCAGGAATAGATGAAATTGTTGTGCTATTGCTACTTAATGCAGTTCCACCTGAGTTAATCAAAGTCATACCACCACTACTAGCGGTTGCCCACTTCAAACCTGTGGCTTCCGCACTATCCGCTACGAGTGTGGTGCCGTTTGCACCCACGCCGAGCCTAGCATCGCTAGTGCTGAAGGTGTAAAGATCACCCTTGGTAGTTAATGGCGATACTGCTCCTGCCTGGATATAATCATAGAATATTGCCGCTGATGCGCTAGTGAAGTATAGGATACCTGCATCGTTCTGAGGCAGAATCAAACTTCCTGCGGTAGCAACTGTTGCGGTTCCAGCAGTTACAGTGCAGGCGCCTGCGCCGCGATTTTGAATAAATACTGTATCACCTGCTGCAAACAATCCTGTATTAACAGTAATTGTTGTTGCACCTGCTGCGTTCATCGCAACAGTGGTACCTGCATCTGCTGCAACTAAAACATAACTTGCTACTTTAGGGGTGGCATCGCCGCCGCCGAGGGCTGTATTTTGAAGTGATTGCATCTGCGCAGCCGTGAGAACCTGCCCAGTAGTAAAGGTTTGTTTTGCCATTTTGCTCCTTAATCAGTAACTTAGAATACCAGAATCCAGTTTACCCTGTGAGGTGGTGCTATCTAGGATAAAGGCTTGGATTAAGGGTTCTGCGGTTAATATTTTAGTGGTAAATATGTTATTTGTTATATCGTGTTGAAGGCCTTGCACAAATAGTTCTTTGGTGATTGTAGAACCCCCAGGAACTGTTTTTGTTACATTGACTAAATCAAAGATTTCTAGGTTTAGTCCTGCAACAATTTTAGAGGTAGCAGCCGCATCATCAAGGTTTATAGTCATTGAATCAATACGATCAGTAGTATCTTTTCGGGCTACTAGTAGGGTTTGCGCTTGATCTAAAGCCTCAGCATCGGTTTGAACTAGGATTCCATCACGCTTGCCTGAGTGCAAAAAGAAGGTATCTATCGAAGTTTGATCGAATGTATTTTGACTAGTTCCATTTAGGCGAGTTACTGTTACATCATTTACTAGCAAGGTATCATCGTTGGCAAACTCAATTTGGTTGTAGGTAATTGCTGAGCCATCATCTGCAAAAACAGTTGGAGTTTCATCAGCCTTTTTACTAACAGTATCTCTTGATAAAAAGGTAGCGTTACCTTCGGCATCAAGAAAGAATCCGCCAAATTCTGATGATTCAACTAATTGAATGGCGTCTAATAAATTTCTATTAGAGGTGCCAGGATCAGCCTGTAAGGTACTATTTCCTGAATCTATTACTCGCTGTGATGTTGGAAAATCTACAACATCGAGCAAGGCTTCTACTCTAGCGCCACTTAATTGCACACCTGTTCCTGCAACAGTATCAATTAAAATTGAGTTTAATAATCTAAAACCATCTACACATTGCAGAGTAATCTTAGATGTATCCTCAATACCTACTCCGTAAGTGCTGTTGTAAGCAGTAATGTATCCTGAGTAAAGATAGTAACGATCAACACCGCCACCATCATCATAATCTGCGTAGATACGAATTTTACGAAGTGGTAGTAATTTTCCATAGTAAGGCGAGGATGTGTTCTCGGCTGACCAATCACCGTTATCATCGGCTAAAATTACTGTTGCAGTTCCTGCTTCAAACTTATTTAAAATGCGGTTTCTACCTCTGCGAATACTTACTTGCAAGGCAATATCTGAAACATCTACTACATCGCCTGGGGCATCGGCTAAGATACCTGTTCCAAGTGGGGTAGTTGGATCATCGAGCAGAAGCGGGTTACCGAAGGCAGGCCCGTTTGCAAAATCTACCGATACTCCAACAACTGGTAAACCTGGCATTATAGATTTACTACGCTAGAAGTAATTGCCTTACCTGAAGTTTGCCCTGCTAAAATTCCATTTCTAACAAACTCAGTTAGATCAGAGGCTGAGGTTACGCTGCCGTTTACAGTTATGTTCACAGTAGTTCCCATTCCGCCCATCTTGCTAAGTGGAATAACTGCTTCAGGGCCTGCTTCGCCAATAAGTGCGGTAGTTGCTCTAGTAACAATTCCACCCTCTGCCATCTTAGGGCCACTAAATCTATTACCACTTTCACGCATTCTTTCGGCTTCAATTTGTCCAACGCTCATCCCAGTATAACCTGTCGTTCCAACTAAAGTTTTTGCTAAATCAGAATAGTAAGTTGGTGTATAAGGTACTGGTACTACTGGTAGTTCAGGTTTTTTCATTGCGCCAAGCATCTTTAAATACTCATTTAATGCTTTAAGTGCTGCTTCCCAACCTTCGGCTGCAAGTAATCCTTCAAAATCCCAACCATTGATTTTAGGAACATTTAGAACTTTTCCAACATACTTGAGAACTTCTTGAGTTGTAATTCCCCATTTACTAGCGAGTGCTTCAACCTCATAGGTAGTTATCTTATTATCTGAGATTGCAATTAAAATATCAGCGTAGCGTTGCGCAGCAATTCTAGTTCTCTCAGTTGCTTCGTAATTAGCAAGCAATAGATCGTACATATTCTTTTGGGCTAAATTCTGTTCTTTAAGAAGGTTTAAGCGAACTGCCTCAAGTTGGATAGGATCAGTTTCAGAGGTTGGAACTACACCCATCGCCTTTAATTTATTTAAAGCCTCAGTAGTTGCAAGTTGCTTTTTTTGCTCAGCAGTTAGTTTTACATTATTACTTACTACTTTACCAATATTAGTTGCAACAACACCTGCATCTTTAGCACCCTGCCTGCCATAAGTTCTACCCCAAAGTTTTTCATTTTTACGCAGAGCATCGCCTGTATTATTAATTTCATCAGTATTTTTAGTTAATGCTTTATAGGCAACTAAGGCAGCAGTTGTAAATGCGGCAATTCCTGCTACTGCTGCTACGGCTGAAACGCCACCTGTTGCGAATGCAGTAGCAGTTCCCGCTGCGGTGGCTGCCGCTGCTTGCCTGCCAAATGCAGTAGTTAAAATATTTATACCAGTTGTAAGAGCAACTACTCCTGCATAAACTTTAGCACCAGCAAAGGTGCTAACTAATATTGCAGCAAGAACTTTAATAGTTCCAAGGTTGCGTTGAATATAACTAAATAAATCCGTTACATTTTGAATTAAAATAGGAACTTGAGTTAGGATAGTTTCTAATCCAGCAGCGAGCCTATCTTTATTGGCATTAATCCAAGCCTCTAATTGAGGCAATACCTTAGTTTGGATTACATTGGCGAACTGTTCAATTACAGGTAAAAGTGCATAACCAAGGGTTTCAAGGATTTCGCCATAGGCAAGTTGTAAACCTATTAATCTAAATTCTAAAGTTTTGGCACGAACATCAGCCTGATCTTTAAAAGTTTTATTTACAGAAATTAATGCTTTATCAAAATTCTTTGATTTAAGTGTACCTGCATCAAGTTGAATACCAAGTTTAGTTAATGCTCCAAGGTTACCATTTGATGCCTTAGCCAATGCCAAGGAAACAGTTTGCAAATCTCTACCAGTTCCAGCGCTAATATTTAGAGCAGTTCCAAGTAATGCCTGAGCAGAGGCAACATCTCCAGTTGCGCGAGCAAGGGTAGCCAGCGCGGGCCTTAACTCATCATCGGCAACAGAAACTTGCTTTTGTAATAAAGTTATGTATTGCTCAGTGCCAGCGATAGCAGCATCGGTAGCGCCAACAGTATTTCTTAAAGTAGAGGCAAGTAATGCCTGGCTCTTTTGATCATCCATAGCAGCGCGAACTGCATCAACGCCAACCTTAGTTGCAAAGGCAGCAGAGGCGGCAGCAGCAACTCCAAATGCTTTAACACTTCTCTTAGCAAATCTATCAAAATCTTTGCCAAGTTTTGTTATATCTTTTTGTGCAGCCTTAGAACCTTTAGCGGAGTATTGAGTAATAATCCGCGCAATAATCGCGCCAGTTGCCACTTTAACTCCTGCCGTTTAAATGATTTTGTAATGTTTTTTTAGCCTCATCTAAGGCTGCTGCAACTCGCCTTTGGATTTCCTCTTTATCTTTATCAACAACTGCCCAAATAAGGCGTGAGGCTTTACCAAATGAATTGCTTAAATATCTAATAAATTGATTTCGTGATGCGTTGCCACGCCTGCCTGCAACTTCAAATATTGCACCCGCAGGGTCTTTATTAATCAATGCGCCAGCGCTAGTAGTGTAATTACCGCGAACTTTACCCTGCGCTTTGCTTTTGGTTATGCCTGTTTGAATTGCGTTTATATCCCAGGCGGGCCAGCCAGCGCCACCGCGAGTTCTAGGATTAGTGGCTGATGTTTTACGCCAGCCACGCATCGGAGTTCCACTTATAGAACTACTAAATTGAACGACTAAATTATCTGCTGATTTCTCAGCCCTAGATAATTCATCATTGATTACTTTATTGAATTTCCTAGCCGCCGCCTTATCAAATTCTTTTAAGGCATCATTAGTTTCTTTGATACCTGTGAGAATTAAAACTTCATCGGCCATTTTTGTTTGCCTTTGCTTTTTCTTTTAGATAGGCGAGCATTGCTTCTAAGATGCCGTCGGGTGCATCTAGTAATTCATTTGGAGATATTGAGTACTCCACCGCCAACATTGCTAATGTAAAAGTTAGGCTATCGCGGTGGATTCTGAATTTGGGTCTGAAATCATTTCTACTGATTCAAGTGTATCTAAGAACTCAGGGCCAAAGGGTTTTACAACCCGCCCATTATCTTTTAGAGATTGCCAGGCTAGAAAATAGATATGTTCCATTTTCTGATCCTCTGCAAATAACTTTGCTAATCCCTTGCCGAACTTTTGCTCGAAAGCAACGATGGTGCGTGGGCGTAATGAAAACACGCTATCTACACCATCGTTAGTTACGATCTTTAGTGATAATCCATCCATTTTATTTCCCCCTAGTTAGTTATGATGTTGCTTTTGTTATTGCACCTGATATTGGCCAGGTAACACTTGCTGTTGCTAGTTCACCGACGGCACCAGATAGTGGCTGCCATTCTGCTACTAGCGCGTTGAATGAATATGAAGGATTTGTTGCAGTTGTAGAACCTGATACTGGCTTAATTACCATTGCAGCAGAGGTTCCAATTGTAGGATAAACAATTGATTCAAGAAGTCCAGAGCCGAAGTCCTGGAAAAATTCAATTGTTACCTGATTATCTGCTAATCCTGCAACTCTAGTTCTTGCGGTGTTCCCAAAAGATGTGGTATCTACTACATCTAATGATGAACTTAAAGTTACTGAACTTACATAACTTGAAACATCTGTACTTGCAAAAGTAACAGAGGCGTTATTTAATACGATTCTTGCCATTATGCAACCGCCTTAGTAATTGCTCCTGAGATCGGCCAAGTAACGGATGCGGTGGCTAATTCGCCAACTGCACCTGAAAGTGGTTGCCACTCTGCTACTAGTGCGGAGAATGTGTAGGAAGGGTTGGTTGCAGATACTGTTGTATCCACTGGAATAACAACCACAGTAGTTGCAGTTCCTATTAGTGGATAAATTGTTGCTTCTACATTTGAGGTTGCAAAATCTTGATGAAATTCAAGAGTTACAGAATTATCTGCCAAACCAGCAACTCTAGTTCTTGCTGCTGTTGATGAGAAACCTGTTGTATCTACAACATCAGGGCTAGTGCTTAGTGTAACGCTAGCGATGTGATCTGATAAATTTACTGAATTTATCGTAATTTTAGCATTTGTTAAAACGATTCTTGCCATTATTTATAGGCTCCTTCTTGGATTGCTGGTTTGGTTGTTCCCCCACTTGCCTTAATGTGATCGCCAGCAATTAGTGCATCTATGTTGGCTCCTGCATTAAGCAATTCTTTTTCGGTGATTAATTCACCCTTTTTTTTATTACAAACCTCAACTTCTGAGGTAATTATATAAGACATTTTTTCTCCTTATCCATAAAGTGTTACGCGGTATCTATAAGATAAAAATAAAGAGCCAGCAGAATCATAAGTACCGCCTTCAGCGCTAATAACTCTAAGGGTGTTTACTGCACCACCTAAAGTTCTATCACCTTCAATTGCAGTTTTTATTGAGCCAGCACCTGTTCCCGCTAGAAAAGCATCTAACTTATCCTGGGCTACTCGTTCCGATAGGCGTTGAACAATCACCAGAATATCGCAATTTGCTTGGTCTAAACCTCGCGCATTGTTTAAATCGAAGGTGAAATCTAGTTGCCCAACTATTGCTGCTGGTGGTGTTACTGTGTCTGGAATTAAATCATAAACTCTAAGTCCACTAATTGTTTGAAGGCGAGTTTTTAAACCATCTCTAACATTACTTGGAATCACTTAGCCAAACCGCCATTCTTGCGGAATGGGCGCAGTAACACTTCAACATCAGCATCGAGGCGAGAATATAATCTAACAGTTCCCATTTCAGGGCTACCTGCAATTCCGAAGGGAGATTGCCTACGCCCAAATAAGCGTGATGATTGAATTAGAGTTGCCATATTTACTTCAGGTGGAACTGCGGTAAATCCCCAAACGCCTTTTACTCTTACTGCTTGAGGTAATTGATATGGAAAAATATAACTACCTATTGCTAATAATCTATTATATGGAAAACCTTTAATTGGATTATTGATTGGCTCGACCATAAAATCAGAGGTAGTAAAAACAGTGCCATAAGTAAAATCAAAGTTATCATCAGTAGCAATTTCAGTAACAGTAGTTATATCATCAACATTAATTGTATAAGCATCAAGGGCGGTGTAATAGCGAGTAACTGGAGATTGACTAGTTCCATTAGCGTAAAAGAAGCGCTCAGTGTAATCATCAATCATTCTACTTGCAGCAGTAATCGCCGCTTCTAAAGCAGTATCATCAACTGCATCAGTAATATTTAATGAGGCTTTTAGTTCAGCCAATGTGCAGTAGCCGTTAGTTATTGCCACGCTTTATCCTTCTTTCCGCTTTAGGTAAAATCGCTCTTTCAAGTTGCGGCTGGGCAGTAGCCGTTTCTCTAGGTTTAGTTCTTTTGTTAAAAATCTTTTTTAATTTTTCCATGATTTATGGTGCCTATCATCTAGCCAGTAGGTTTTTTGATGAGGCAAAATTGCGCCTGTGTGTACATATATTGGAAATCCAAGAGAGCGAATGCGACGGCTGAAAAGTAAATCCTCACCTATCCATTCACCATTCATTGGCCCATCCCAAAACCAACACCAATTTTTACCCATATTAGGATCGGCAGTTTCTCGCATCTTTTCTAAAACACTGCGATGAATTAAAAGGCAACCTGTACCTGCGGCATCTATCTCAAAAACTTTATTCTCATCATATTTATAGAGGGGTAGGAATCCCTCTGGCGCATCTTGGAATATCGCTGGAACTGGTTTTGGATATTCACTCTTGCCGTCATTAAAAGCAGCGAATACCAATCCTGCTACAACTGGGCGATCTAAATCGTGGGCTGTATCAATTAACTTATCAAAAGTTGCAACGCCTAATTGCTGATCGCTATCTACCATTAGAAGCCAATCAGATTTTGTATTACTAACAAATTGTTTAACAATTTGATTACGAATCTTAGAAAGTAATCCTGAACCTTTAACTCTTACAAACGGCCCTAATCTTGATGATCTTGATTGCGCTAACTGAATTAATGTATATGCGAATGAGCCATTTACTTGGCCTGAATCGCAAGAACCAATGGTTACTTTATGTGCGCTTTTCATAGTTCCCCCGAACTACTTAGGAGTTTAGGTGGCTTAATCGGGGGAGGTTAAGCCACCTAAACAGTTCTTAATTGCCTTCTAAATTAGAAGGATGGTGCTGCTAAACCAGTTCCGCTAATGATTGAAGCGGCTAATGGATAGCGTTCTGCGGTGAATGCGGCATAGCCGTAAACAACGCTCTTTACAGTTAATGCACCAGCATTCGTTGCTTCGAATCGAAGTGAGAATGGTGATCCTGGTTGCTCCCATAGGTGCATTTCTCCAGCATTTACCAAGTAAATTTCATCTTGGTTTGTACTAAGAGTAGTTTGAACTGAAGCATCTGCAATAATTGGTAATCCAAGTAATTGATAACCTGAGTTTCCATATTGCGCAACGCCTGCTCCTGTTGCAACGGCATTCATTACACCGTTTGCTGCTGGAACTACTAATGGGCGATTTGAACCATCAACTCCTGCTAGCAAGAATGCTAGGCGGCGTGGGTGCATAATCCAATGTGTTGGTGAAGCAAATGTGTTTGATTGAACCTGTTGTAACGCATCAGCCAATTTTGGATATAGAAGTGCAACAGTTGGAGTTGTTGCAGTGAAGGTAATTGCGTTTCCACCAGATGAACGAATACCCTTGATAGTTCCGTTAGTTCCTGCACCATTTAGAATCTGTGAATTTAATGTGGTGTGCCATGAACGAATCAAGTCACCAATCACGAAGGAA
>Ga0209190_1002552_pt1 | contig 12229 bp, 9 predicted proteins | sample M_140205_XF_Meta_FD_187315 | JGI IMG/M metagenome (GOLD analysis project Ga0209190, IMG submission 187315) | Freshwater microbial communities from Lake Montjoie, Canada to study carbon cycling - M_140205_XF_MetaG (SPAdes) (version 2) | ecosystem: Environmental > Aquatic > Freshwater > Lake... | reverse complement strand
GAATTTTCAATTTGTTGGCGTTTTCATGCGCATATATTATCAATTATATACGAGATACCTTTTTTATCTATATCAAAAACACCTAAAGTGATAAACATATTGGATGATAATAATTTAAATGATTTAGCATATTATGATAAAAATTTAGTGCAAGGTATAAATTATTTAATTACAAATAAAAACAGCATAAAGGAAAGATTATCTACAATATATCGTAATAACCTTAAACTATCAACATTTTATAAAAATCCAAATGTATATTTAAATATTCAAAAATATAATACTCCATTTTATTTAAATATAAATACAAAATTTAAAATAATATTTAATCAAGTAAAGTTGCAGTATTTATATAAAGTAACTCTTAATGATTTTGAATTTAATGCAAGTTTATTACTCTATTTAATACTTGGATATATAAAATCAAAATATCATTGGGGTTTAACTGCAAAATTGCGTGCAGGTGCACTAATTCAAAATATGGAAAATGATATAAAATGGCTTATAATGGAAGAGATGAAATCATGTTCTAAATCAACTTATTATAAATTGCTTGATTATTTAGACATAGGTAAAACAATATATCCATTACATGATATTCGTTGCTTAAATATATATCATTATGAACAAAATGACATGAAAGATATACACCGGTCTGGTTGGCAATATGTTATAAATGGTATAGACCAGCATTTTTGCACATTTGACCCGAGAGCAACAATATGTGATTTATATTTAGATAGAACATTTCATTGGAATTACGAAATAAATAGTAGACTTGGGATAATCCCTTATAAAAAATTCTGGATTGGATTTATACATCATACAACCCTTACAAATTATACTGATTATAATGTAATTGAAATGTTTAAAAAACCCTATTTTATTGAAAGTCTAAATTATTGCAGAGGTTTATTTGTGCTTTCACAATATTTATTAACTGAAATTCAAAAAATAATAAATGCATTAAATTTAAATATAATTGTAGAAAAATTATATCATCCAACAGAATTTATAGATGAGAATAATTGTTTTACGATGTCTAAATTTATAAATAATAAAAAGCGTAAAATTATACAAATAGGCGCTTGGTATAGAGATATTCAACATATATATAAATTAAATATGGGTAATAATATATTAGGTCTTGAAAAGTGTGCATTAATAGGCTCTAATATGGAAGGACATTATAATTCAATTAGTTCATCTGAACAAATTAGTAGAGATAAATTAGTAAGAGATAAAATTGTAAATTTTTCGGATGTTATGATAATAAATAGATTGCATAATTTCGAATATGATATTATTCTAAGTGAAAATATTGTATCTATAAATCTGATAGATTGTTCCGCTGCTAATACTATAATTGAATGTATGGTAAGAAATACACCTATTTTGATTAATCGATTACCAGCAATAATTGAATATCTTGGGAAAGATTATCCTTTTTATTATGATAATTTACAAGAAGCGTCTATTAAAGCGAACAGCATAGATATTATTAAAAAAACGCATATATATTTAAAATCATTAGATAAAACAAAACTAAAACTGACAACATTTATTGATGATTTTAAAATGTCAAAAATATTTCAAAATATTAACAGTTAATACTTCTCATGCCGATAATAATATATTAATATTTTCTATAGAAAATAATAATATATAATTATATATAGTAAAATGCAAAATATTTTTAATTTAGAACAAATTGTTTTAGAAATAAGGGAATTACCAACAATAGGCGCCTTAATTCATGGCATTACTCCAATGCATTTTTATATGCATATGAAGCAAGACCCAACGAAGACAAACTCGACTAATTTTAATAAAACAACTATAGGTAACAATGATTTAGTGCAAACATCTAGTTCAAATCTGTATCAAAATCTTGACTGTAATTTTGATGTCCAAAATTATATAGGTAACGAATCTTCAAATGTTACAGTTTATAATTATAATGTTCACAACACTGATAATTTATATGAGAGTTTTGTTCAAACAGTGTATAGGTTACAAAACTTGGGAACCATAGGAATCTCACACACACCAAAGTTACAACATTTTGATGATTATTATGCTTTACCAAATAATAAATTGGAGATAGCGCCAGTTGTATTTGGAACAGGAAATTATATTAACAAGCGAGGAATAGTTGGAATAGTTTCAAGTGCAATACCCTCTGTTAAATTAATAGTTATATTTTTATATAATTGATAATTATATAATTGATAATTATATATTTAAAAATGGAAAATATTTTTAATTTAGAGCAAATTTATTCACAAATAAGACAAATGACACAAATGAGCCAAACTAGACAAATAAGTCCCTCATTTATTCCTATAGAGGCTCCTTTCATATTTTTTATGCATATGAAGCAAGACCCAACAAAAACAAACTCAACTAATTTTAATAAAACAACTATAGGTAACAATGATTTAATGCAAACATCTAGTTCATCTCTATATGAAAATCTTGACGATAACTTAAATGTCAAAGATTATATAGGTAATGAATCATCAAATGTCACTGTTTATAATTATAATATTCACAATACTGACAAATTATATGATAGTTTTGTTCAATCAGTGTATAGATTACCAGGTGGAACCGTGGGAATTTCATACAACCCAAAATTAAAACATTTTGATGATTATTATGCTTTAGATAATGAAACACTACATATAGCATCTGTTGTATTTGGAACAGGCATATATATTAATAAACAAGGAATAGCAGCAATAGTTTCAAGTGCAATACCGTCTCTTAAATTGATAATTATATTTTTAAATAATGAATATATACCTAGTATATCTATTTAACACAAAAAATAAATAGTTTATTGGTAATATTAAATAATATAATGTATTCATGTAATTAATACTTATTATTTTATTATTTTATTTAAATAATAAAATAATATTATATATATTCAATGTCTAATATTTTTAATGTAGAACAAATTTATGCAGAAATAAGACAAAAACAACCTTTAATTGGACCATCGTGTGTGCCAATAATATTTTTTATGTGTATGAAACAAGATACAACAAACACCTCTGCAACAACCTTTAATATATCAGACATAGGTCCTAATGATTTAATACAAACATCAAGTTCACCTTTATATGAATCAATTGGTGACGATTTAAATCCTATAAATTGTATAGGTAAAAATTCGTCCAATGTAACTGTTTATGGTTATAATGTTCACAATACTGATAATTTATACGACAGTTTTGTTCAAACGGTATATCGTTTACCATTAGGAACCGTTGGAATTGCGCATACACCTAAGCTACAACAATTCGATAATTTTTATGCATTACCAAATGACAAAATAGAAATAGCACCTATTACATTTGGAACGGGTGCTTTTATTGATAAAAAAGGATTTGTTGCAATAATTACAGGATATACCATATTAAAAATGGTGGTAGTATTTATCACTGGTGGTAATATTATACCAGTATAATGTAAATTCATACTTATAATAATATTATTTTATTAGAATAACAAAATAATAATATTATGAATCGCTTATCGTTTAAATATCTGATTCTTCGGTAAGACTTTCGAGCAATTCGATTTCATCATCATCTAGAGGTATACCATTTTTCTTTTTTAATTCAAACTTTTTAATTAGTTGTTTTTTCTCTTTATTAGTAAGAGAACGTGATGGTTGTTTTACTTTATGTATATTACCCATACTATCCACGATTTCATCTACTACTTTGAAATCAACTTGAGTTTTAAGTTGATTTGCCATCCACTCTTGGTCTCCATGAACATTAAGGGTTCCGTTTTCCAATGTCCAAAATTCCTTACAAATATTTTGTATAAAATCATCATTATGACTGATAACAATAAATCCGCCATTATAATCCTTTAATCCTTCGCTTAGTGCAATCATACTATCACGGTCAAAATAGTTAGTAGGTTCATCTAGAATAATAATAGATGGACTTTGCCAAACAGCTGCTGCTAAAACTACTTTTAATTTCTGACTTGCCGACAACGCACTCATTCTAGCATGTGACGAAAATTCTGGTTCTAACCCAAATCCCTTTAATATATCTTCAACTGTTTTTTGATTTAAATTCTTTTTAAATAAACCATTATCAGCTTCACGAAATAAATCGATGCGTTTCATTACTTTTCCAAAACCCCATCCATCTAATCTATCGAATGAATAGTAAGCAGTTCCTTGACCTTCCCATTTTAATTCATATTGATATGTATCACGGCTTAATGGTTTTCTTTCGCCAGTTAATTTATCAGGTGTCCATTTTACTTTTTTAACCTCATTCCGTTCATCTCTTAATTCAAATTCCTTAGGTTGTTTTATGAAATTTAGTTCTTCATCGGTTAAAACATATGTGTCCTTTTCTAAAATTTCATTATCTACGCCAGTGCTAAATCGGTCGCAAATATATTCAGTAGGTGTCTTATCTAAATGTTTTTCTATATGGTGAAAACTATGTTGTGATACATATCCATATCTAAGAGCATTTTTTCGCCATACTGAACCAGTTGTGGGCACTAATTCACCTGTTAATAATTTTATCATTGTTGATTTACCTTGTCCATTTCTACCGACACAACCTACCCGTGATGCCATACTTACCTTTATATTTACATTATTAATTACATTTGTTAATCCAGTTGGATATTTAAAGCTAACATTTTCAAGTCGCATAAGAACCGCTCCAGCTTGTTTAACACCTTCAACAAATCCTGCCTCTGGAAATTTAAATTTCAAGCCGGTGCTTGATGTCATTGCAAAATAGCTTAGAGCGTTTGGGTTTATACTGGTATATTCTGTAAGATTACCGCGGTGTATTGTAAGTTTAAAGTTTTCAATATTTATTATATGCGTGCAACATCTATCTAATACTCCTTTATTATGTGATACTATTACACTTGTTACATCTTTAAGATTAATAAGATAATTCTCAACCCAAGCTACATTAAGCACATCTAAATGATTTGTAGGTTCATCCATTAATAATATATCTGCTTTTTGAAGCATTGCTCTACACAGAGCTAATTTCATACGCCAACCCCCAGAAAGAGTAGTTACAGAGTCATCACACATTTTTTCAGAAAACCCAATATCTAACATTACTTTTTTAATGTCTTCTATTGGTATAGCTACTTTTTGTATTGATTTATCTGAATAGATATAATCAACACATGATAAATGTGATAATTCACCCAATATATCTGCTTCAACAAATACTGTTTTAAGAACATTGCTTGGTGGAAATCCATCAATCTGCTCATTCACAATAGCCTTTAATAATGTAGATTTTCCACTACCATTTCCACCTAATAATCCATAACGGTACCCTCGTTTTAATGTTAGTTTTGTATTGTGTAATAATATTTTAGATCCGTATGCTAAAGTAAATTTACAATCGCATAGCAATTCTGCATCATCGATGTCGTCATCAACTACTATGGACATAGATTGTGCTAATAACGAATCATAAAATGGTTTATACTCATCCGTATATTTAGACAATATATCTACCCATAAGTTCTTATCATTATTATTTGTTTTAGTAAGAATATATATCATATCGCATACACATGATTTTGTAGGCTCTATGCAATTTATATTTGTGTATATATCATTATAGTTATTAGTTTTAGTCATGTTTTTTATTTGGTAATTCAATTTATTTAGACTTTCAAATGATTTCATGCACATATGTCTAGCTTCAGGTTCAGATACATTATTTGATGCTAATTGCAATATTGGTAACAACCTTGGCATATATTCTGTAATTTCGATAGGGTTTACTACTAACTTAATCATATTTGCTACAATTACAGCGGACAACCTTTTTGTTGAATCCAAATTTGAGCGGAATCCTAATAAAAGAACTGGAACAATAATAGATAATGTAGCACTGTCTACTTCTTGAACAAATGTTACACTTGCTAAACTATGAATAACTTTGGTCGAGTGATCATTATTTTTAAAAACTTCTATTAATCTTGGTATAAATGGGTCAATATCTATATTTTTAATAGTGTTACATAATTTGGTAATACATGATGTCGTAGGTTCAATAACTTTATCATCTAAATCAGCATAGAGGTCACATAACTTTGGAATTATATCAATTAATTCCGTTCTTATTTCATTATTGCATTTTTCGCATAATAACTCTAGATAATTTAATGAAACTATTTTTGTTCCCGTTTTTTTATCATTATTTAAAGAATTTAATAATGGCTTAATTAGTAAATAGGCATGTATGCTAGATAAATTATTAAAATGGTTAATTATATTATCTGCTGTTTTTTTGGCAATAGAGCTTACATTTATATTACTATCTCCACATAATGCCAATATTATTTCCATATTTTTAATAATATAATGGCAAGCATCATTATATCGTTCTCTATATATTTCATCAAATAGATAAACTGCATTTTCTCTTGCTTGATTTTTTTTTTTATTTAGTGATAATTTAGATATAATGTCGAATGTCTCTTCTAAAGTGCTATTTTTAATAAAATCTTTAATTAAAACTATGTTTAATGAATTTTCAAAATTAATAAGAATAGTAACCATAAAAATATATAGTAATTTACTATATATTTTTATGTAGTTATAGTTATAAATAGCTTTAAAATTTAGAGTTATTAAATTAAAGCTATAATTAATATTATATACTTTTCAAAAAAATATTGATACAATATATATAAGTATTTTTAAAAAATGAGTTTTACATATGGTGCTGACGGTAGTTTAGTTAAAAATAAACAAAATAGATATGGTGCTATAGCTCACGAACATTTCGATATTCAAAAGCAAATAGAAAGTTTTGAAAATGTAGCAAATGAAGCATTAAAACATAAGGAACATTTTCAAAGTCAAAATCAAGCTCAAAATCAGCAAATGCATCATTTACAAAGTAAGTTAAATAATTATGAAAACTTTATGCAAACCCAGGAAGGTGTATACAATAATATATTAAATGATAATTCTAATAAATTTACTAATCAATTAAGTCAACAAGAGAATTTTTTTGGTTCTAAGGTAGCTCAACAAAATCAGTTATTAACACAACAGCAACAACTTCTTCAAAAACAACAGCATGCCATTGAATACTTTAATGTATTAAACGAAGCACAGAATAATTCAAATATTAAAGTATCGGAATATTATCAAAATTTAACTAATACATATCCGGAGCATTTTACTATGGAATAATTAGTATATAATATATTCACATTTTGATGATATAATGAAGTATAAAAATATGATATTTTATTTTTTTAAAATATTATATTTATATATTATATATAAAATTATGTATAACGGACAATTTAAAAGCTTCACCTATGGTGCAGACGGTCAATTCGCATTAAATAATGAGCAAAGATGGGGTGACAGTATTGTTAATAATCATGCAGAACATTTTAGCACACAAGCTAAAATTAAAAATTTAAATCAAATATCAAATGAAGCAATGAAACAAAGTGAGTATTTTCAAGTGAATAACACACAACAATCAAGACAACTCGGTTTTTTATCAAATAAATTAAATGCTTACAATAGTATAGCAGAACACCAAGAAAATTTTTATAAAAATAAAATAGGAGAACAATATTCCAACTTTAATAATCATTTGAAACAGCAAGAAAATTTCGGTGGTTCTGCACTAAATCGCCAATATGGTCAATTAACACAACAACAGCAATTATTACAACAACAACAACAAGCTCTTGAATATTTTCAAAATATTAATCAAGCACAAACAAACTCAAATAATTCTATTAATAATAGACATTTACAATTAGCTCAATCTCATCCAGAATATTTTACATTGGAACAATATGAAAATGTATTATCTGGAGCAGTAACTGGAGCAGGAGCAGGAGCTGGAGCAGTAACTGGAGCAGGAGCAGTAACTGGAGCAGGAGCAGGAGCTGGAGCAGTAACTGGAGCAGTAACTGGAGCAGGAACTGGAGCAGTAACTGGAGCAGGAACTGGAGCAGGAACTGGAGCAGGAGCAGGAACTGGAGCAGTAACTGGAGCAGGAGCACCTACAACATCTGGTTCAGGAGCAGGAGCAGGAGCATCTGCCGCACCAACAACTGAAAAAAAAACAATATTAGTATCCCCACCTGGGTCAGTCCCAGGCATTGTAGTAGGATCACCTGGCTCAGCTAAAACCTGTTTGAATGACAAATATAATACTGTTATGAATAAATGCCAATGGGATACAACTAAACTGCCTACACCAGACTATGCGAATGAGCAAGCGGCAATAGATGCATGTAACGCGGATACTAACTGTCAAGGCTATGCTAGTTTTAATAATAAGTGGTATAAATATGCACCAATGGATGAAAAAGCATGCGTTAAGCCTGGTGAACAATCCTATTGTAAGCGTAAACCCGAGTCAGTAACAGCTGGAGCACCTACCGCATCTGGAGCAGGATCATCAAATAATTGTCTTAATAAGGACAAATATGAAACAGTTATGAATAAATGCCAATGGGATACCACTAAACTACCAACACCTGATTATGCGAATGAGCAAGCAGCAATAGATGCATGTAACGCAGATACGGAATGCAAAGGTTACTCTACTTTTAATAATAAGTGGTATAAATATGCACCTATGGACGAAAAAGCATGTGCTAAACCAGGCGAGCAATCCTATTGCAAGCGTAAGTAAATATTATTTAAAATGCATATAAATTTTATTTATAGATAGTATAATGTCAATTTTTGATACTATTTATAAATATAATCTATGGGGAAATGGAAGTGGAACAGGCAGCCTTCCTTGGAATAATCGTATATATACTTCATATTTGCAAAAAACTTTAGATAATAAAAGAATCAGAAAAGTCCTTGAAATTGGATGTGGAGATTATAGATTATGGCAAGATATCAATTATAATGGAAAGTATATTGGATTAGATATAGTTAAATCAATAATTAATGATAATACTATTAAATATGGAAACGATAATATAGTATTTATAAATTGGGATATTAGTAATGAAAATATAAAAATACAAGATGTTGATTTAATAATTATTAAAGATATTTTTATGCACCTTCCAAATAATATAATTAGCCAAATAATTTCAAATATTCAAGATATAGAACCGAAATATATTTTAATAACAGAAGATACACATTATATGAATTTAAATTATGACATTATGCATGGTATGTATAGACCATTATATATAGATAAATATATGCATAAAAATTATATATTACAAGATGAAATATATTATTATGAATTAACATATATTATTTATATTATACTTATTGGTATTTTAGTGTTATATAATAAATTATTTATATTATTATTTTTTTTATGGATACCGAAAAAAAGGATATCGCTATTTAATCAACTTTCTATTTAAGTATAGTTCATTTTTATTTTTAATATATTTATGAATGTAGGTGAATATCCCAGTATAAGCCATTCGTATCCAATTATCAGTGATATTTGATATAATTTGCTGTGCTTGCATAGTGAAATGCTCATAGTCTAAATTTTCAATAGATGATATAATATTTAATAATGCTAAATACTCATCCGCTTCACAATAATCTATATATTTCTTTTTATAGTTATCCAGTGTTTTGCGTATGCTATTTATTTGTAGGTAAGGTTCGCGGTGTGTGTCAAAAAGGCATAAATAGCATAATATTATAAATGTAATATAATAATTGTTATTATTTTTATTTAAATATTTATCATTTTCAAAAATAAGTTTTTCAAATATAAATACAGCATCTAGATATTTAAAAGATATTATTTTTACAATTGCTATTTTTAAATTAATTGAATTTACCTTAAAATTATAGTTGCCTTTATATAGATAATTAGTAGCTCTTACATAATTATTTATAGATTCATAATAATTATTAAGGTCTGTAAATACATCTCCCAACTCCTCGTGTATATTTCCCAAATAACTATAATCATTTGAATTAATAGTGTTTGTGCGATACTCTTCTATTAGATTATTATAAAAAATAACAGATAAATCATAACGATGATTATTTTTAAAATACTTAGCTGTATTATAAAAAATATCAATAATATCTTTAAAACGATAGCGAGTTCTTTCTATAGCAATAAGCTCTATTATTAATTCCTTATATCTATCATAGTGATGTTCTTGTTTAGCGTATTCTAATTCATTGTTAAGCTCAAATATTTGATATTCTAATGCAAATTTTTTGTCAAAACACATTCGCATACGTTCAATAAATGTTTTTTTATGTTCTATTCTATTAAATCGTATATAATTTACCATATGTATATATAAATGTTATTTGATATTTTTAAATATATTAATAAAAATGCATGTTAAATTTTATTAATATAATTTTGTTTTTTTATAACTTTTTTACATCTTTTCTCATTTAAAATGCTGATTATAAATAATACTATCATTCAGAATTATAATATGTAGCACCAGTATACTCCATCCATTCTTCTAATGTAAAATTTATAAAATCATTAGGAAGTAACCAATTTTTATATTCCATGTTAAATCCAAGTGAAGTCATTTCATAGTAATGTGTTGAGGCATTTTTCATAATATCTAAAAATTCTTCAATAGAATGTATTCCTGATTCTTTTGCTCCTATTCCAGTATAAAAGATATATGGCATTTTAGTTATATACCAATAATTATTCAAATATATTTATATACTAATTGTCGTTTTAAATGTTAAAAAGGTGTAAAAGAAATTATGCTTTATTTAAATATAGACATATCCCTAGTATGTTAAATTCCTGTATATTACCATGTTTATACCTTGCAATAAACCAAATATAAACTAAAATATTAAACACCCGAAGGGGGGCTTGAACCCCCGACCACCAGGTTAAAAGCCTGGCGCTCTACCAACTGAGCTATCCGGGCAAATTTAAATTGCCAATATTACAAAATAATATACATATAATGAAAATCATATGTATAAATTATCTTATAGCATACTTTTTATATTCTTTTATTTTTAGTGTTATTCAATTAAATATTGGGTTTAATTATATTATTGAATTAATTTATATATTATGATTAAAGATTTACACAGAATTAGTGGTATTATATCGGATATAAATAAATATATTTCATTTGATATGCGATGTTTAAGTAATAAATCTATTTATCGTAATACAGATGAATTGCCTAAAAGAATTGTAGCAATAGGTGATATACATGGTGATTTTGAAGCATTACTGAATATATTATATGATTCGGAAGTAATAGATACAACTGGTAAATGGATAGCTAGAGATACATTTGTCGTTCAAACCGGTGATATTTTCGATAAATATCGAAATATGCATTTAGAAGAAAATGTAATTTTGAAAGATGGAACATTATATGATATATCAAAAAATACAAGTCAATATAAACCAGAATATGGTTTACCAGATGACGAATTAGTATTAATAGGCTATTTAACCGATTTGCATCAGCAGGCCATTTACGGCGATTTTGGTAATAGTCGTATTATTTTATGTCTTGGTAATCATGAGCATCTCAATACAAAACTTAATAATAATAAAAAATACATGAAACAATATATGAACAATACTGTTGAACAATTTTATGGCGGACCTGAACTAAATATACGAGAAAGAATATTTAAGCCAGGTAAAGGTGATTTAGCAGTTAGATTTGCATGCATTTATAAAATTTGTGTGGTTATAGGAAATTTTATATTTATGCATGGAGGTATTAACAGATTTAATTTTAATAATATTTCAAAAATTGAAGATATAGAAATGTTAAATAATAATTTATATGATTATTTTTTAATAGGAAAACCATTACCAGAAGAGATAACTGATTCAGAATATGGCATATTATGGAGTAGAGAGCTAAGTAATAATCAGGGTATTAGTAAATTGTCATGTAATAAATTTCAGTATATTTTAGATAAAATAGGTGAAAAGTCTTTAGTATTAGTCATAGGACATACACCGCAAGATGCAAATATGTCATCATTTGTATCTACTTATGACCCAATTGTAGCTAAAAAATATCCATATACAACGCGTATAAATTCAGCCTGTGGGCAACGAATTTATAGAATAGATACGATGATGTCAAGAGGTTTTAGTAGTCATATTACTGATTATAGAGAGCCGCAATATGGACGATTAAATTCATTAGAGATAAATCTTAATTTAGATGGAACAAGCAATCATAT
>Ga0209190_1002545_pt1 | contig 12251 bp, 8 predicted proteins | sample M_140205_XF_Meta_FD_187315 | JGI IMG/M metagenome (GOLD analysis project Ga0209190, IMG submission 187315) | Freshwater microbial communities from Lake Montjoie, Canada to study carbon cycling - M_140205_XF_MetaG (SPAdes) (version 2) | ecosystem: Environmental > Aquatic > Freshwater > Lake... | reverse complement strand
GCGCGTCCCCGCTCAAAGCCGCAACCCCCACTCGAGCAGGTTCTTCGAATCATCCCAAACGTGCGCCTTGCTGCTGCCTAGCACGACGGCAATGACGTCACGTCCTTTGTCCTGGCCGCTGGCCACGAGGCAATGCCCGGCGGCATCGGTGTAGCCGGTCTTCATTCCGTTGCAGAAAGACGCAGTGCGCAGCACGCGGTTGGTGTTGACCAGCTCACGCACGCGTCCGTCGGCGAAATGGAACTCGAAACTCTTCGTCGCCACGATGCGCCGGAGGACAGGGTTGGCGTAGACATTGCGGGCGATAATGGCCATGTCGCGCGCGGTGGAGCGCTGGCCTTCGATCGGGAGGCCGTTCGGATTTTTGAAATGCGAGGACGTCGCGCCCATCTGGAAGGCGCGACGGTTCATTTTTTCCGCAAACGCCTCGACGGTCCCGGCGTTGTCGCGCGCGAGGCAACAGGCCACATCGTTGGCGCTGCGCACAAGCAGCGCCTGGAGCAAGTCGAACCGCGAGTATGTCTGCCCGGCCTTGAGGTAAAGTTTGCTCGGCGGCGCCAACGTATCGGACAGCTGGACGGTCACCGTCTGCCAGAGATTGCCCTCCTCCGCTACGATCAAGGCGGTGAGAAGTTTCTGGGTGCTGGCCACGGCGCGCGGTTCGCGGGAGTTTTTGTTGTAGAGAACGCGGCCGGTCTGCACATCGACGAGTATAGCCGATGCACCGTGAACCTGCGGCGGTTTGCCTTCGGCCAGCACGTCTGCGCTCCCCACAAGGAGGAGCCAAGCAATGGCCATGAGTAATGGGACATGCCTCACAACCTCATCATGGCTTTTTTTCTCGCAGGAATCAATCGGCGGCCTGTTGACCAATGGCTTTCTCGATGAGCGGGTCCGGGGCCGCGCCAAGGCGCCGCGCTTCGCGGTAATGTCTTTTGGCCAACTCGGTGGCCGGAGGAACACGTTCGAGACAGAAAACCGCAAGGTTGAAGTGCGCATCGGCATAGTCCGGCTTCAGCTCGACAGAGCGGCGCAACTCGGCCTCGGCCGCGTCGAACCAGCGATTGCGGCCCGCTGCCACGCCGAGATAGTTGCGGGCCACCGGATCGTTCGGGGCGTGGACGACCGCCTGCGCAGCCGCGGCCAAGGCACGCATCGGTTCGTTGCGTTGGAGATAGATGATGCTGAGATTGAGCCATGCGGTCGGGTTGTCGGCCTTGATTTGCAGCGAACGGCGGAGCAGTCGCTCGGCCTCATCATTGTGGCCAAGGCGGAATTCAGCCGCGCCAAGATTGACCAAGGCAGGGAGGTTGTTGGGCTCGACCTTGAGCACGCGCTCGTAGGCCTCTTTGGCACCCTCAAAATTGCCCGACTGGAAGGCGGCAATGCCATCGTTTCCCATCCTTTCGGCCGTCATCGTCTGCACGGGAGGCTTGCTGTCTGTCGCAACCCCCACGGGCGCAGGCGGCGGGGGCTTGACCGCGCGAATCCCGCCGACCGAACCGCGCAACAAAGGCGGGGAGGAACCTTTGGCCGCGGGAACGTCCTCTTCCCCTCGAGCGACCGGCACTCCCAAGGCGGAGGCCAACAAAAGCAAAAGGACGCGATGCATTCAGCGGCCGAGTTCGCGGGCGCGCAAGGTTGCGGCGCGAACCGCATTCATGACAGCCGATCGCATCCCAGCGCGTTCCAGCTCGGCCAGACCCGCGATGGTCGTGCCGCCGGGGCTGGTGACCATCTCGCGCAGCACGGCGGGATGCATCATCGTCTGCGAGACCATCTCGGCCGCACCACCTGCGGTCTGCACCGCGAGGCTCAAAGCGAGTTCGCGCGGAAGACCCATCTGCACGCCGCCGTCGGCCAGCGCCTCGATGAAAAGGTAGACGTAGGCCGGCCCGCTGCCGCTGAGGCCTGTCACCGCGTCGAGCAGAGTCTCGTTCACGCGGTAGGCATGGCCGACCGAGGAGAAAATCCGACTGACGATCTCGGCGTCCTTCTCGCTGACCCCTGCGCCGACGGCGTAGGCCGATGCGCCTTTTTGCACAAGCACCGCGGTGTTGGGCATGACACGGACCACGAAACAATCTTTTCCCGTAGCCTCCTCCAGCGCGGCGATGGTCACGCCGGCCACGATGGAAACGAGAAGTTTCCCTTCCAATTCGCGGGCGGCTCCAACCAGAGCGGGGATCGCGTCGTCGGGTTTGACGCAGAGCACGACGATGTCGGAGGCCTCAGCCACTTCGCTGTTGCTCGCGGCCACGCGGATTCCGCTTTCGGTGCCCAGCACCTCAGCCGGTTCGGCCACTCGATCATGCACTGTGACCTCACGCGGTTCGCTGAGTTTGGCTGCAAGGACACCTTGGATAAGGGCGGACCCCATTTTGCCGCAGCCGATGAAACCGATTTTCATGGGGCTCCAGCGTAGAACGGCCCCGCGAGGGGGCAAGCGCAATCCGGGCAATAAGCGGGCCCCGGAGCAGCATTGCCGTCATGCGCGGTGCAATGGCGACACCTGCCTGGTGAGGGGTCGCAGGTATGCAGCGACCGTTGTTGCTCCGCGACGGTTTCAGCGCACCGCTTCGCGAAGCTTTCCGCGGAAGGCGATGAACTCCTCGTAGCTAACATAGCCGGTGCCCCCGCTGTCGGCGTCCGCCTCATCAAATGGCTGCGCCATCTGGTGGCGCGCCAACTCACTGGACTTGGCCTCGGCGAGCGTGACCTTGCCCGACCCCGAGCGATTGATCGCTTTGTAGCCCTGTGGCGTGCCGCCGCCGGCGACATACTCCTCGAGAGTGACGTAGCCCTTGCCGTCTTTGTCGTACATCCTGAATGACTCCTCGATCATGAAATCCGTAAACTCGTCGCGCGAGATCTTGCCGTCGCCCGAAGTATCCACTTGCTGAAATCGCTTTTTCAGCGCGGCTTCGTTGGCGGCGGTCGGGCGCGACGCGCAACCGACCATGACAAGCATCGCGCCTAGCGCTGCGAGGGCGAGGAGGTGTGAGGGAGTTTTCATAAGTCTCCCCGCAGATGAGCCCACACCCTCACCGAGCGTCAAGGTATTTTGCGCCCCGTTTCAGGCGGCCGCAGGACTCGCCCCTGCCGATTCAGCCTCGGCCCGCGCGTCCCGGAACCGGATCTTTGCGGTGTCCTTGGCTAGGAGCACATAGAGGCAGGGCACGATGAAGAGAGTAAAAATGGTGCCGATGCCCATGCCTCCTACGAGGACGAGACCGATGGAGTTGCGCGCGGCCGCACCGGCCCCGGTGACGAGAATCAGGGGGAAGTGTCCAGCCACCGTGGCGATCGTGGTCATCAGGACGGGCCGCAACCGCACGCGAGCGGCCTCGCGCACAGCCTCGAGTTTGCTCATGCCAGCGATCTGGCATTGGTTGGCGAACTCGACGATGAGGATGCCGTTCTTGGCGATGAGTCCGACGAGAGTGACCAGCCCGACCTGCGAGTAGATGTTGAGCGTGGTGGTCCAGCCCTCGGTCCAGAACGGCACGTTCGGTGCGGGCATTTTCAAAAAGGTGAAAATCAGCGCGCCGAAGAGTGCGAGCGGCACGGAACCGAGCAGGATGATGAGCGGATCGCGGAAGCTGTTGAATTGCGCGGCGAGGACGAGAAAGATGAGCAGCAGGGCGAGGCCGAGCGCGGGCAGGAACTTGTTGCCCTCGTGACGCAGTTGACGCGACTCGCCGGTGTAATCGATCACGTAGCCCGAGGGCATGATTTTTGCCGCCTCGTCCTCGAGGTAGCGCAGGGCCTGGTCGAGCGGGCGGATGGCCACACCGCTCAGCTTGACCGCATTGAGTTGCTGGAAGCGATTGAGCGAGCGTGGTTGCGCGCTATCCTTGATCGTGGCGACGGAGCCTAGTGGCATGAGGCGCCCGTCGGGCCCGGTGACATAGATGCGCTCGAGTTGATCTGGGTTGAGCCGTCCCGCGCGCTGGATCTGCGGGATCACCTTGTAACTGCGGCCGCCGATGTTGAAGCGGTTGACGTAGTTGCCGCCGACCATGGCGGAGATATCCTCGCCGACTTGGCGCAGGTCGAGGCCCATCGAGGCGACCTTGTCGCGATCGAGCACAATCTCGGCCTGGGGTTGATCGATCTTGGTGTCGATGATCGGCGGAAAAGCAAAGATGCCGCTCGACGCAGCCTTCTGCTGCAATTGCCGTGCGATCTCAAGGATCTCCTGCGGTTCGGAGGTCGAAGCGATCACCACCTCCACGGGGAAGTTACCGCCGCCGGGCAAGGCAGGCGGCGTGACAGCTCGCACGCTGATGCCGGGAATTTTTTCCAGCCCGGCACTAACAAGCGGGAGAATCTGGGCTGGCGTGCGTTTGCGCTCGGCCCACGGCTTGAGAATCATGCCGCTGAAGCCGGATGAAGGGTGCGTCAGTTGGAAGCTGTAGGACGTCTCAGGCTGGCTGAAATAAACGTCGTTGGCCGAGGCGGCGTAGCGGGCAGTCTCCTCGACCGTGGCATTGGCCGGCGCGTCGACGATACCAAAAATGATGCCCTGGTCCTCGGTGGGCGAAAGTTCCCCGGGCGACATGATGAACATCGGCAGGCAGAGCAGGGCGAGAACAACCCAGACGGAATAGACGGCGGGTCGCACGGTCAAGAGCCTGTCGAGCAGGTTGCCGTAGGAATCCCGGAGACGGGCGAAGAAAACGCCGACAACGCGGGCAAAGCCGCGCTCCTCGAGTCCCGGCTTGAGCAACTTCGCGCACATGACGGGCGAAATGGTGAGCGCGACGATGCCCGACACAAAGACCGCACCGGCGAGGGTGAAGGCAAACTCGCGGAAGAGCGTGCCGGTGAGGCCACCCTGCAGACCGATCGGCGCGTAAACCACCGCCAGCGTCACCGTCATGGAGACGATCGGCCCGATGAGTTCGCGCGCACCCTTCATCGCGGCAGGCAGCGGCGCGAGTCCCGCCGAAATGTGCCGCTCGATATTTTCCACCATGACGATGGCATCGTCCACGACCAAGCCGACGCAGAGCACGATGGCCAGCAGCGTGAGCAGGTTGATGGTGAAGCCGGCCATCTCCATGAGGAAAAACGCCCCGATGATGGAAAGCGGAATCGCGGCGACAGGCACGAGCACAGCGCGCAGCGAACCGAGGAAAAGGAAGATCACCAGCACGACGATGAACAGTGTTTCGGACAGGGTTTTCACCACCTCGGTGATGGCGCTGTTGATGTAGACGGTCGAGTCATAGCCAACGCCCGCTTGCATGCCGCTGGGCAGCTCTTTCTTGATTTCCTCCAACTCCTTGCGCACCGCGCGGATCACGTCGAGCGAGTTGGCGTTGGGCAGCACCCAGATGCCCATGAATACGGCGCGCTCGCCGGAGAAGCGCACCTCCGAGTCATAGTCCTCGGCCCCGAGAACCACATCAGCCACATCCTTGAGACGCACCACCGCGCCGCCACTCTCGCGCAGCACCAGTTCCTTGAATTCATCCGCGGTGCGCAGGTCGGTGTTAGCGGTCAGGTTGACCGTGATGAGCGCGCCCTTGGTCTGCCCGACCGCGGAGAGGTAGTTGTTGCCGGCCAGCGACTGACGCACGTGCGCGGGGCTGATATTCAGCGCGGCCATGCGGTCGGGCTTGAGCCAGATGCGCATGGCGAAGACGCGGCCTCCGAGAATTTCCGCGCGCTGCACGCCGGCGATCGCGGTGAGGCGAGGCTGGACCACGCGGGCGAGATAGTCGGTGATTTCGTTGGGCTGCAGAATGTCGGAAACAAAGCGCAGATACGCGGCGGCGCGCTGCGAGTCGGCGTTCTCGATGTTGATGACCGGGACCTCCGCCTCGGGCGGCAGGTCGCCGCGCACCTGATCGACCTTCGAGCTGATCTCAGAGAGCGCCTTGTTCGAATCGTAATTGAGCTTGAGCCGCGCGGTGATGAGCGAGCGGCCCTGCGAGCTCGCCGACTCGATGTAATCGATGCCGTCGGCCCCGGCGATGGCACGCTCCAGCGGGGTGGTGATGAATCCTCGCACCAAGTCGGCGCTTGCGCCGATGTAGACCGTGCTGACGGTGATCGAAGCATTGTCACTGCGAGGGTATTGCCGGACATTGAGGCTGAGCAGGGCCTGCGATCCGGCCACGATGATGAGCAAGGCCAACACCACCGCGAGGACCGGACGGTGGATGAAGATGTCGGTAAAGGCGTTGCCCCCGTCCCCGCCCCGGCGGGACATTTGGCGTAGGCTCATGAGTCCGGAGGTGCCGGATCGAGTTCCGGCTTCGGGGCCATCTCGTTGTTGACCGAGACCGGCGCGCCGTTGCGTAATTTGAATCCGCCCGCCGAAACCACCTTGTCACCCGGCTTCAGCCCCTTCGTGATAGAAACGAAATCACCGCGCGCACGACCTGTGCGGACGAAGTGTTGCCGGGCCACGGTCTTTTTATTTCCGTCCTGACCGATCTCCTCCTCCAGAACAAAAACCGAGTCGCCGTAGGGCGCGGTGATCAGTGCGGTGGATGGAATCTGCAGGACGTCCTCCGCGCTGCCCAGCGCGAGGATGACCCGCGCGAACATGCCGGGCCGAAGTTCGCCAGCCGGATTGGCCAGCGTGCCCTGCAGGCGGATGTTGCGCGTGATCGGATCGATCTCGGAATTGATCGCGGTCAGGCGCCCGGAGAATTCCTTCCCGGGATAAACGTCGGTGATCAGCTTGAAATCCTGACCCACGGCCAGCCCCGAGATGAGTTGCTGCGGGAGAAGAAAGTCGACAAAGATCGGGTCGAGAGCCTGCAGCGAGACGATCTTGTCGCCGTTGTCGACGAACTGACCGAGGTTGACGTTGCGGATGCCGAGGCGGCCGTCGAACGGAGCACTGATCTGCTTCTTGCTGATCGTCGAGCGCAGTTGCTCAACTAGCGCCGTCATCTTGCGCAACTGCGACTCGGCGGAATCGAGTTCCGACTGCGGCACGGTGCTGTTGATGCGCAGACGCTTGGTGCGCTCGTAGATCGTGCGAGCAAGATCCGCCTCGGCTTCGGCGGAGCGGAGGTTGGCTTGTTCGGTGTCGCTGTCCAACTCGAGCAACAACTGCCCCTTCTTCACCTCCTGCCCGTTCTCGAAGAGAATCTTCATGATGACGCCGGAGGACTCGGTGCTGAGGTCCGCGCCCTGCACTGCGCGCAACGATCCGACCGACTCGACCGAGCGATCCCATTTTGCCGCGACCACCTCGGTCGTGCTCACCGTCTCGACGGGAGGCCCGTTTTTTTCCGCGGCGGAGAGGAGCGATTTGATCTGCAGGGCTTTGCTCCCGGCGATAGCCCCGACCACGACGAGCAGGACGCCGGCGGCAAAAAGAAATGGTTTCAGCTTCATGACAACGCGTGCAGAAAACGTCCGTATAAATCTACACATATACAGGGCCATGTCACGGATTGCCAGTTTCGGGTCTGACGATGGAGTCGGCTCCCCGCCCCGCTCCTACCCTCCCTCACAAGAAGAGGGTGGTGGAGGGGTCTAGCTGTGCTGCTTACCACTCCCGCGTACAGCCTCAGAGCGAGCGGATGAAGCGGATCACGGCCGCGCGGTCGGCGGCCGGCATGGTGCGGAAATTTTCCTTGGCCGCCGCAGCCTCGCCGCCATGCCAGAGGATGGCTTCCTCGATGGAGCGCGCGCGTCCATCGTGCAGGTAAGCTTCGCCGCCGCTCACCCCAGCGGTCAGGCCGATGTTCCAAAGCGGCGCGGTGCGCCACTCCGCGCCAGTCGACCCTTCCTCGTCCATGTTGTCAGCCAACCCTGGTCCCATGTCGTGCAGAAGAAGGTCGGTGTAAGGGTGGATGGTCTGGCTTCGCAGTTCGCCCATCGGATGGTAGGGGCTGGTGGAGAAGCTCGGGATGTGGCAAGCCACGCAGGAGGCGGAGGTGAAGAGTTGTTTGCCGCGCACCACTTCCGGATCCAGAAAGTCTCGCTGCGCACCCACGCCGAGCAGAGCGACGTAACGGTTGAACAGATCCAGATCCGTCCCACTAATTTCGGCTGGCCGCGGCGATGTCTCCCCGTCGAGCACGGGGAAGAGCGCACTGGTCACTCCCATGTCGCGGTTGAGAGCATAGGCGATCTGGTGGACAACCCTGGACTGGTTGGCTTTGGGGGTGAACCTTCCCAAGCGAAGGATGAGGGAATTGGTCGGATCTGGCACATAATGAACTCGCCCAGAGATGCCATCGGCGTTGGCATCGTCTGGATCGGCCAGGGCAAGGACTGCGCTTTCCGGCACCGCTTCAAGCAATCCCAGTCCGACCAAAGCCGGTGCCACCCGAAGGGAATAATACGGGGGAATTACCCCGGAGAATTGTAACAGTGGTTGGCGCAACGAATAGGAGGTGCCATCACCATAGGTTCCGTTCACGGTGGTGAACCCAGCGAGCACGACGCCCGCCTCGGCCGGACCGTTGGTCGAATAGGGCTGGAGTTGCTCGCCCAGAACCGGGTGCGGCGAACCGTCAGCCGAAGCGCTGACCTTGACCACGGCCTGATCGAGAGTGGCACCGATGGCAGGGAGGAGGGAGCGTCCGTTGTTCACGTGGCAGGCGACACAACTGCGAGCTACGAACTTGGGCCCGACCTTGTTGATTTGTTCGGCAAAGACAGGATTGCCGCTCTCGGAGTGGACGCCGGTCTGGAAATCGGTGTGATGGAGGCGGCGGCCGAGCATGAAGGGTTGGCCGTTTTCCGGGGTAATATTTCCGGCCATTTGTTTGAAGCGGTGTTCCGGTTCGTTCGAGTATTGGTAAGGCAGAGTCGCACGTCCACCGAGCCACGCTTCCTCGGGCAAGGGATGGGAGTCGAGGGTCTGGTTGACGACCCCCACAACCCCGCCGGGCAAGCCCAGATCGTTCGCCTGCGCCCAAGGCACAATGCCTTGACCCACGACATAGAGCAGCGTCGTGCCGTAGTAGTTATTCCGGCCGTTCCGCGGCGAGCGAAGAAAATAGCTGATCTCGACCTCGACGCGATCGCCGATCTGCAAGGCGCGGTTGTTGGCATTGGCGTTCTGGGTGATCGTCGCGCTGTAGTTGTAATCCGTTTCACCCGGCGTGGAGGAAGCATTGGTCGAAACGAGGGCGGCAATTTGATTGTTGTTGTATTGGGCCACAGTCGTAATTCCGCCGAAGAACGTCCGGAACTCGGCGGGATTTAAGAGGTCCTGCGTGGTGTAGTTGAAGGTGATATCCGTGCCGCCCTTGGCCACACGGTCGATGATTTCGATATTCGCCACCCGCTGCTCCCAATACCAAGTCAGGTAATGGTCGTAGAGGTGGAAATTTGCTTCCCGCGCGTGGCGGTCGCGCACCCGGTCGGCGATGTAGGTGATCTTGGCGGTGGACGTCTCGATCACCGGATCGCGTTGCAGCGGAGTCGCAGCGCTGAAAAGCGAGAGGAAGACGGGATCGCTCTCCGGTGTCGAGGAAAGCACGGTCGCCCCGGGAGGACCCGCGACGTCCCCGGACAAGGAGACGACGGTGAGGTAGTAGGTCTGGCCCGGAGCGAGATTCGGAAGGGTGGCCGACTGGACCAGACCCAATTCCACCGACTGGTCCAAGGCCGCCGCGGAGGTGCCGTAGAGGACACGATAGCCCGTGACACCGGGTGTGGTGGCGGCATCCCAGGCCAGACTGATCGACCCCGCGATGCCGGTCGGCACGAGGCGGATGTTGGACGGTGCGGCGGGCAGCACGATCGGACGACTGACGCGGAAAAAATTCTGCATTCCCTCGGCGGAGACGCGGTGCGAGAGATTTGCGCCGGTACCGGCGAGAGGTCCGGAAGCGGCGGACCATCCTCCGGAAGAGAGCGAGGAGTTTTGCTCGACCGTGTAAGAGACCCCTGCGACCGACGGCCATTCGAGGCGCATGACGGCGCGGGTCAGCGAGGTAATCTGCCGCGTCTGCGCGGGCGTGGCGCCGATGGTGGTCGCCTGGTATTCGAGGGCCACATCATCCAGCCATAGGTCGCCATTCGAGCCGGCCACCGCGCCGGTGGCACAATAAAACGTGATCCGTGCGGTTGCGGTGTTGGCTGGTGCGGTGAGAGCAGAGGTTGTGATCTTCAAGTAGGCGGCATTACCGCCGGAAAAATTGACCCAGTTTCCGGTAGCGACGCTGATGACCGCGCTGTTCGAACCTACCCATTCAAGCTTGTATTGCTGCACATAACCCGTGCCGGCGCTGATTTGCTTGGCCCAAAAAGACAAGGTGTAGATTTTGCCGGGAACAATGGCGGGAACCTCTTTGACCAACTGCGCCCCGACCGCACCCCCCGGAATATAACTGCGCAACGCGGATGTCCCGGTGCGGGCGTTCGAAGCCTGGACCGTATGGATCGAGCCGAGGGACCAGCCATTGGTGCCCGACTCGAAGCCTGGGTTGGTAGTGATGGCATTGGACACGACGAGAACGGCGCCCGAAGCCGGGACCGTCTCCATCACCCGATAAACCCGCGCCACAGTGGTATCGTACGCATTTTGATTGGACCCGCTGGCAGGCGACGGGGAACCAAGGTCGGTCCAGACCCCGTCCCCCGGAGCCGGTGACCACTGCGGTTGGTACGTGTTCCCGGCAGCCGGCGTCCATGAGACCTCAGTCTCCGGCGCGATGCGCAGATCCCCTCCGGCCAAGGCGAAACCCGAGTGGACGAAGGAACCCCAAACAAGGCATGCGGCTAAGGCAAACTTGCGTTTGCCTTTCGACTGTTGTGGGTTTTTTGCTTTGATCTGGGGATGGGGGGGGTGGCGGGCGTGGGGAGAAGAAGGATGCTAGGAAATATTGTTACCTTTCGAAATTGTGGAAAGCGAGGCGCTCTCGTGCGGCCACGGCAGATCCGTGGTGAAGCTCAACGCCGAGACCGATAAGCTCGCTTGCCGCAGCGCAATCCTTGCGGCCGCAAGCGGGCCACGCATCTTGCGGCCTACTTGCATGTCTAACATGGCAATTACCATACTTGCTAACTAGCCCGCGTCAAAGGAGATGTTGTCAAAGGCTATGTTTCTGAGATTTCTCCGACGAAGTGGGAACAGTTTCAGCAGGTAAATATTGGGTGCGAAGCAGGCGGTGTTCGGGCTAGACTTGAGCCAATCCATGCGAACATTTGCTTGCGCCGCTCTTTCCGCCCTCCTTCCCCTCGCCGCCATGGCCATCGAAACCCCCGACTACAAGGTCTTCTCTCAGGACGGGAAGTTTGAGGTGCGGGATTACCCGGCCATGACTTTGGCGCGGACCGCGATGGGCGACGGCGACTTCATGCGACTGTTCCGCTACATCTCGGGCGGCAACGAGGGAGAGCAGAAGATCGCGATGACGGCACCGGTGCTGGTGCAGCAGTCGGGCGAGGATCGGGGGATGAGCTTCGTCGTGCCGCGCGAGGTCGCGGCAGGCAAAGTGCCCGCGCCGAAAGCTGCGGAGGTGACGGTGGACACGATGCCCGCGGCGCGCTTCGCTGTATTCACCTATTCCGGCCGGCGCACGGAGAGCAACGAGGCGGAAGCCCTGGAAAAGTTGCGCGCCTGGATGAGAGGCAAAAAGCTCGATCCCGCAGGAGACCCCGTGTTTGGCTACTATGATCCGCCGTGGACGCTTCCCTTTCTGCGCCGCAACGAGGTGATGTTGCGCGTGGCCTCTGACTCCTGAACCCTTAATGAAATCCACTCGCCCGTGAAATCCGCGCTGAAGCTTTTTTCTTTTTTCTTTCTGCTGGCTTGCCTCCAGCCAGCCACCGCGCAGGAGGCCGCGGAGACGATCGCGCCGCCTGCCGGGCCAGTCGTCGGCCACCGCCATCTGGTTCTCAACGGGGAGGCGATCCGCAGCGTTTGGGGCTTCGATGTCTACAAGGTGCGGCTCTATGTGCACGAGATCATGCGCGACGCTGAGAAGATCCTCGGCTCGACGAAGGAACCGAAGCGCATCGAGATCGTCTTGCAGCGGGATGTGAGCGAGGAGCAGTTCAGTTCGACGGTCCAGCAGAACATCGACAACAATTTCAGTGACGAAGAAAAGGTGAGCTACGCGGGAGAGCTGAAAAGTTTTATCGGCTGCTTCGACAACGGCAACGGCCTGCATGAGGGCAGCGTCATTACAATCGACCACATTCCCTCCGAGGGCATGGTTGTCGAACTCGACGGCAAGACCCTCGATACGATTCCCGGGGAGGATTTCTACCATGCCATCCTGCGCCTCTGGATCGGCAAGCCGCTGCAAAAGTCGATC
>Ga0209190_1002541_pt1 | contig 12267 bp, 11 predicted proteins | sample M_140205_XF_Meta_FD_187315 | JGI IMG/M metagenome (GOLD analysis project Ga0209190, IMG submission 187315) | Freshwater microbial communities from Lake Montjoie, Canada to study carbon cycling - M_140205_XF_MetaG (SPAdes) (version 2) | ecosystem: Environmental > Aquatic > Freshwater > Lake... | reverse complement strand
AGTGTTGGCGTCGCGCAATTGCCACTCGCGCCAGGTGTGAGTGTGCAACCGGTTCAGTTGCAAGATGAGATGGAGCGTTCATTTCTTGATTACGCAATGTCGGTTATTATGTCGCGCGCGCTACCAGATGTACGAGACGGGTTAAAACCCGTTCACCGCCGAATCATCTGGGATATGCACCAACAAGGTTTTCGTCCAGATCGACCGTTCGTTAAATGTGCTCGCGTAACTGGCGACACGATGGCGCGTTATCACCCGCACGGTGATGGTGCGATCTATGACGCTCTTGTGCGTATGGCCCAACCGTTTTCGTTGCGGCACCCACTGATTGATTTTCACGGCAACTATGGTTCACCAGACTTTGGACCTGCCGCGAGTCGTTATACCGAGTCGCGGTTGCATCCTCTTGCAATGCAATTACTCGCAGATATTGACGAAGACACAGTTGATTTAATTGCAAACTACGACGGCACATCTGAAGAACCGTCGGTGTTGCCTGCGCGGTTTCCAAACTTACTTGTCAATGGTTCGCAGGGCATCGCGGTCGGTATGGCGACGAGTATTCCGCCGCACAATCTCGGCGAAGTGGTAGACGCAACACTGCACTTAATAAATCATCCAGATGCGTCGGTTGCCGACTTAATGAAATTTGTCAAAGGACCAGACTTTCCAACTGGCGGTTTAATTCTCGGTCGCGCCGGAATCAATGACGCATATAAAACGGGTCGCGGAAGTATCAAGATGCGCGCAAAAGTTGCAATCGAAGAAGGTCAGCGTAATCAGATGAGAATTGTGGTGACCGAATTGCCTTATCAGGCGAGTTGCTCGGCGATTGCTGCGCGAATTCAAGAACTTGTTGATGGTGGAGATCTTGATGGCATCGCCGATGTCAACGACAACTCGTCGGGTGGCGAAACAAATTTAATCATCACCCTCAAACGTGATGCAAATTCAAACGTAGTGATGAACAATTTGTTTAAGTTAACAACTTTACAAACAAGTTTTCCTGTGAACATGGTTGCACTGGTTGACGGAGTGCCACGAGTGATAAATCTTCGTGATGCACTGCAGGGTTATGTTCGTCATCAGATAGATGTGATCACGAGACGCAGTAAATATCGTCTGGCGAAAGCACAAGATCGTGGTCACATTCTTGAAGGTCGACTGAAGGCTCTTAATGTCATTGATGAAGTGATCAAAGTTATTCGTGGAAGTGAAGACGGCAACTCAGCTAAAGCAGCTTTGATGGGTAAGCAGTTTGGGTTTAGCGAACGACAAGCGATCGATATTTTAGATATGCAACTGCGACAACTTACACGTTTGTCGCGAATTGACCTTGAGACAGAGCAAAAAGATGTTCAAGCACGGATTAAAGAACTTAAGGCAATACTCGCCGACGACAAAAAACTACGAGCAGTAATTTCACAAGAACTGAGTGCCGTGCGTGAAACGTTCGCCACAGAGCGAGTTTGCAAAATTACTGCTGATGTTGGTGAGATGAGTATCGAAGACCTAGTTGATGACAAAGAACTTGTAATTGTCATGACGCAGGCGCAATACATTAAGTCAGTATCAGCAGATTCGTTTAGATCACAAAGTCGTGGCGGTCGTGGAGTTAGTGGTGCGAAGATGAAAGACGCTGACATTGTGCGAAATGTTATTTTCACAACGACGCATTCGTATCTCTTATTTTTCTCAAACCGTGGTCGGGTATATCGCCTTCGATCATTAGATATTCCAGAACGAGAGCGGACAGCCAAAGGTATTCCGATTGTCAACCTTTTGCCATTGAAGTCAGGCGAGACAATTCAAGCGATTATTGATACGCGCGAATTTCCTGGTAAACGGTTTTTATTCTTTGTTACAAAACAAGGTCAAGTTAAAAAAACAGCTTTCGATGAATACGACTCTTCTCGTCGAGATGGTTTAATTGCGCTCAAGTTGCGACCAAAAGATGAGTTGATCCGTGTTATTGAAACACACGGTACTCACGATGTGTTTATTATCAGTCGTGATGGTATAACGATTAGATTCTCAGAAAAACAAGTTCGACCAATGGGCAGGTCTGCTGCTGGAGTGCGCGGCATGAGGCTTCGTGCAGGTGATGAAGTCGTGTCAATGGACATCGCAAAGACAGGATCTTCATTGCTGTTAATGACCGAGTCTGGTTACGGCAAACGAACGCCACTCAACAATTTCATGCGAAAAGGTCGTGGCGGTTTAGGAATGATCGGCATCAAACTCACCGGTAAAAAAGGTCACGTTGTAGCGGCATTTATGGTCGGTGACGATGATGAAATAGTTGCTGTATCTTCGGCTGGCACAACTATTAGAACGCCAGTTAAAGACATTTCGACACAAGGTCGGGCGGCAACTGGTGTGCGGGTGATGAGTCTTGGTCAAGGGCAAGTTGTGGCTTCGGTTGCACCAATTTTGGCGACCGACGAAGTTTAATTATTTTTTTTAAAACCAGTTTTAAAAAAAATGACAATGGCTCGGCTGCGTTATTCATTATGGTTGCGATAAGTGCAACATTTCTCACAGTTGCCGGGTTGAGCAACTCGTTAAACACAATCATTAGTTCACAACGTGCGCAGGTTGCTGCTGATGCAGGCGCACTCTCTTGTGTGATTTATGGACAAGATGCTGTTGAGCAAATCGTTATCGAAAATAAGGCCGAACTGATTTCTGTAATTTTAAAAGATACCCAATGTCAGGTCGTTGTGCAGTTTCATGGTGTTTCTCGTGATGCTTATGCCATGACGAGTACTGATAGTCATCTGCCTACACTGCAGAGGTGAAGTTGTCGAAACCCGCTCCCAAAAATAGACCACGCGTGCGTCGTGTATCGCGTGTGATTCGAGATATTGATCCATGGTCGGTATTTAAAGTTGGTTTGGCTTTTCACCTTGTGTTGTATTTTGTAGTCTTGATTTCGTTGATGTTGTTATGGAATGTTGCTCAGTCAACTGGCACGATAGATAATGTTGAAAATTTTATGGAGTCATTTGGTTGGGAAACGTTCTCGTTTGACGGCGGAGCACTTTTCAAAAATCTGAGTATTTTTGGGCTATTTATGGTTATTTTGTTTACAGGGCTATGGGTACTAATAGCGACTATTTTTAATCTGATTACTGACCTCGTCGGAGGAATTCGGGTTACTGTGCTTGAAGAAGAAGTACGAGCCAGCAATGATCATGTAGTTGAGGCTGGTGCAACTCAGCAGTAGCCTTGCAAGTCCTCGTATTACAACGGGGCTATAGCTCAGTTGGTTAGAGCGCATCCCTGATAAGGATGAGGTCACAAGTTCGATTCTTGTTAGCCCCACAGCACAAATTCGTCTTCAATCTGATGGGATTCACGCCCAACGATAAAGTAAGGGGTATACAGACCATGCTTTGCGGTTCGCTAAATATCCAAAGACATCTAGATCGTCGAAGTTACTTCATTTGAGCGAGTCAAAAACCGCCTATCGCTATTACGCCTATGGCCGCCAGGCACTTGTTGAAGCTTTGCGACTCGCCGATGTTATGCCAGGTGACGAAGTTCTGGTACCCGCTTTGATTTGCAAAGATGTCCTCTCATCGGTTCATACAGTTGGTGCAAAGCCAGTTTTTTATCAAGTTAATCAGAATCTTGCACCTGTTTCATTGCCGAACTCTTCACTTATAAAAGCAGTCATCGCAGTAAATTATTTTGGCTTTGCACAAGACTTAGAAATATTTTTTGATTATTGCAAGAAATATTCTGCGAAACTTATTGAAGATAATGCTCATGGCTATTTAAGTGCAAACATCGATGGAGTTTTGCTCGGTAATCGGGCGCCACTAGGCATCACAAGCATCAGAAAGACGATTCGAATCCCCGATGGCGCGAGACTACATATAAGTGACACGAAACTGTCAGAACTTATACCGCCTCAACTTTCGCTCAATGAAAAACCATTAGGCGCAAGATACTTTCTTCAGAGTAGATTTTCAAAAGTTGAACGCCTAACTAGATTGCCATTACTGCGTTGGGCGAGATCAATTGTGCGTCTGCGCAGATTTTTAACAACAGGTGAATTTATCGCTACGTCAACGGCACTCGATGAAACCGAAAATGTAGTACCAGTTGGACCACGAGATTCATCTATGAAAAAAATTCATAAGTTAAACGAGCATGTTGAAGCAAGACGAAGAACCGAACTTTATAGGCGTGTGAGTTCTGCTCTTGATAAATCAAAGATCACCCCGGTTCATGGTCGTCTACCCGAGAATTGCACTCCTTACGGATTTCCTTTTTTCGGCGACGCGAAAGCAGCAAAAGATGTTCAGCGAATAGTCAATAGTTTTGGTGTAGAAGTAGTTCGCTGGCCAGATTTACCTGAAGCCGTTTTGGCGGATGCCCCAGATCACTATTCGAATTTATGGTTAGTGAATTTCTTGTGAAGAATTTAATTAGTGACGGTGTCTGGTCATGTTGGACTGGTACAAATACCGAATGGAATGCAAAAGTTGCCAGTCTTGAAGGGCGAAATATCTACCAAACCGCGCAATGGGCCGATCACAAATCAAATGCTGGTTGGCAAACATTTCGATTTATTTATTCGGCTTCTGATTCGGCTAATACAACTATTGCCCAGTGTTTAGTTCGTCCAGGGCCGCTTAAATCTTTTGTTGTTTGGATTCCAGGTGGGCCGTTAGGTGATCTAAAAACAATTGGTAAAGGTTTCGTACAAGCCGTCAAACAACACTTGGGTGCCTCAGTGATTTATTTCCGGGTATCAATAACACTCCAAGCCACAAGTGAGTTGGAGACGATATTAAAACATCGTAAGTGGAAGAAAGCTAAAAAAGTTATCGGTGCGGCACTAAGCATGATCTATTTGCTTAATGCTGATCAACAAACCCGGGTTGAAAAGTGCTCCCCCAATTGGAAACGCAACTTAAAGCGCTCGGCGAAAAATGTCAGTGCACCGTATGTGTGGGAGACACCAAACCCGCAGGAGATTTCAAGTGCATACGAACTCATGGATGAATACAAGAAAATCGAAGGTCTTTCGTTACAACGATCTGTTTCAGATTTACAGAGCGTAATTTCGGTCTTTGGCAGTCAACTTTTGTTAGTCAGAATTAATGATCTCAATGGCGATCCATTAGCAATTCGGGGGGCCTTAATTTTTGACAACCTTGCTTGGGATTTTATTGCGCTGACCACGCCTGCGGGGAGAAAAACTTATGCTTCATATGCAGTTTTTTGGTACCTTGCTGAGAAATGTTCTGAGGCAGGGGTGCAACAAATTGATTTGAGTGGGATTGATCCGAAAAAAAATAAAGGTGTTTATGATTTCAAGAATGGAACCGGTGCCACACCGATTGAGTACCAGGGCGAATGGGAAATTTCATCACCATCTTGGTTTAGACCACTCGCAAGTAGGCTCGTTTCGCGCCGAGTTTCTTAATACTCGCATGTTTATTGAGCTCAAGTTGAGGTGATTAATGTCTGACTCAGAACAAAAGAAGCGAGTTCTATTTATATTCACTGAAGACTGGGCATTCTCAGCATTATTTCTTGATCGTGCAGTTGCTGCGCGTCAAGCGGGCTTCGAAGTTGCTGTGCACGTTCGGTGCACAACACATAGAGAGATAATTGAGCGCGAAGGTTTGCGCGTGATACCCCATAATATTTCTCGAAGTGGGACCAACCCGTTCAGTGCACTTTGGTCGATATGGAAACTTGGAAAAGTTTTTCGTGAATTCAAACCGAATATCGTGCATTTAATTGCGATCAAGCCGATTGTTTTGGGTTCGCTGGCTAGTTTTTTTTACCCAGATGCCAAAATAATAAATGCACCGGTCGGAATGGGCTATCTGTTTGCATCCAATGATCTGCGTGCCCGAGTTTTGCGCCCAGCAGTTCGATTGATGCTCGGAGCCCTGTTGGGTCGGCGAGAGGCAACGACGATAATCGAGAACTCAGACGACCTAGCCAGTCTCGTAGAAGGAGAGTTTCTCAATCGAAATCAAATTGTCTTAATTCGGGGTACCGGTGTGAATTTAGAAGTCTTCAAAGCATCGCCTGAACCCAACGGAAACAAAGTTGTTGTGCTTGTTGCACGAATGCTCATCGATAAAGGTGTTTTTGAGTTCGTTGAAAGTGCTGTTGCGATCAGAAAAACGCACCCAGATGTTGAGTTTTGGTTGGTTGGAGATGTTGATCTTGGAAATCCTGGTTCGTTAACCTCTCAGCAATTACAAGATTGGGCGACAACTGGCGCAATTAAGTGGTTTGGTTACAGAAACGATGTGGCCGAAATTTTGAAGCAATGTCATATTGTTTGCTTACCGTCATATAGAGAAGGTTTCGGCAAAGTATTTGTTGAAGCGGGTGCGACGCAGCGCGCAGTCGTTGCAACTAATGTCCCAGGTTGTCGAGAAGCAGTAGAAGATGGAAGAAACGGTCTATTGGTTGAACCGAAAAATGTTCAGGCATTGACCGCAGCATTAATTTGTTTACTTGATGATGATCAGTTGCGACTGAAAATGGCTGCTGAGGGTCGCAATCGCGCAGAGAACGAGTTTTCATCTGCGACAATTAATAAGCAAACAATTGCGGTGTACCAGCAGGTGCTCGAATCGTCTAGTTTGTAAACTAAATCATTCAACTAAACTAACGATGTACTAGGAGGTGGCGGTGAAATTTATTAGACGCGTTTTACTTGCTGTCAGTGTGGCTGGTGCAGTTGCCGGTGTGATTCGCTTCAAGGGCAAAGGTGTTGGAGCGATTAAACAAGGTGGCTGGCGCAAAGTTACTGATTCAAAGCAAAACTGAAAATCAAAGGTTAATTAGATGATTGGCATCGTAGGTGCTGGCGTAGTTGGCTCTCGGGTAGCCGAGACACTGCGATTATTCTCGCAGCAGCAAATTTGTGTTTATGATATTGAGCAGATAGTTAGTCAACGCCTAGCCGGTCGGTTGAGCGGCGGAAAATCTCAAATAGGTGTTGTTGATCGAAACTCGATGAAATCGGCGAAAGTCGTCGTACTGTGTGGGCCGTCGCCACATTTTTTAATCGCCAAAGAATTGCTTAATGCGAGTGTGAGCGTTGTTTCAACAAGCGACGATATTGCTGACTGTTTGAATTTGTTAACACTTTCACAACTCGCTGCCGAAAATAATGCGAAATTAATTGTCGGTGCTGCGTCGTCACCGGGTATGTCGGGTTTATTGGTGCGACAACTTGCAGAGTCTTTTGACTCAATTGATGAAGTTCATGTTGCGCTTCACGGCACCGGTGGCCCCGCGTGTGCCAGACAACATCACCGTGCATTATCCGGGCAATCAATCGGTTGGCATGATGGAGAGTGGTTGCGTCGTCCGGCAGGAAGCGGACGAGAACTTTGTTGGTTTCCAGAACCAGTTGGTGCATATGACTGTTACCGCGGCGAATTACCTGATCCGCTTTTAATTAAACGTGCTTTTCCGGAACTTGAGCGTGTCACTGGACGTGTTACTGCGACACGACGCGATCGAGTTTTTTCTAGAGTGCCGATGATGATTCCGCCACAAGCCGAAGGTGGGATGGGCGGACTTCGTGTTGAAGTGCGTGGAATGAAAAGTGGTGCACGCTTGGTAGATGTGATTGCCGTTGCTGAGCGTGTTGGTCAAGTCGCTGGAGTTGTTGCTGCTAGTACTGCTCACGCAATTGATACAAATAAAATTGGCGAACACGGCGCCCATGTTCTAGGGGATGAGTCAATGCCGAATTCATGGTTGATTACACAAATTTGTAGTGCAGGTATAAATTTGCATTCGTTCGTTAGGGCTTAGTCAAACTTTAGATTCAATAATTCAATTCACTAATTATATTCTCACTCATTCTCAGATATCGTGCTGAATGTGTCTGTGGCAAATAAGCGGTCAAACAGCGAGCACAGTGATGTACGCCATGATGTGCACAGTGAAGTAATGCGCAGGTTTACCAAACACAACCAACGGTATACATCACAACGTCGATTGATCGTGACGGTTCTGTCGACTTCTGATCGTCCATTGATGATTCAACAGATGTTGAAGCGCTCGAGTAATACTAAAAAAGTTTTGGCGCAAAGTTCTTTGTATCGCAATCTTGTCGTGCTTGAGGGTGTCGGCGTGGTGCAACGAATTTTCAGCACCGATGACGTGGCGCGTTACGAACTTAACGACGATATTCTTGGCCATCATCATCATCTTGTCTGCTCAAAGTGTGGCGATATTCGCGATGTTCGAATACCAGAATCTCTTGAGTCAAGCCTCGACTTGACTCTTGCAAAAATTGCGAAAAACTCAGGGTTTCAACTTGATCAACACCGATTAGACCTAATTGGTCGTTGCGGGAAGTGCCGCTAGTGCCGCTACTGATTAGTTAGTTTTCTCAGTTAACTTTGAAATCGAATCGTTGAGACGCTCAATATGTTGAGCCAACTCATCTGATGTCACAACATTTGACAACGCCAGCTGCACACTGGCAATCTCACGAGCCAGAAATTCGGCATCGTTTTGGGTGCGAATTGCAACATTGCGATCAATTTCTGCTTGTTCGCGATCGCGAAACTCTTGACGGTTATGCGCCAACAAAATAAGAGGCGCGGCGTAGGCAGCCTGAATTGAAAACATTAGATTCAATAAAATAAACGGATATTTATCCCATCTGAATGCGATGAATGAGACATTTAGGCCAACCCAAATTAAAACCATGATGGATTGAATGATTAAAAAACGGGCAGTGCCCATGAGTCTTGCAATGTTTTCAGCGAATTCGCCGAACGCACTTCGATTATATTGCACACCAATCTTCGGCTGGTTGCGTGGCCGTCCAAGGTCTTCACGACGCTTCATTATGAACTCCATTTAAATCAGGACCTGTGTTGTTAATTAGATTCGTAGAGATCTGATTGTTTTCTGGCGTGCGGGCGACAACTTTGCGACGCCAGTCTGCAGGCAATGCGTTATCCAAAACATCGTCTACTGTGACTGCGCCGAGAAGTCGACCGTTGGCATCACAAACGCCGACTGCCAACATGTTGTAGGAAGCAAGTCGCTCAGCAACTTCTCGTTCAGGCAAATGTGGATCAATAGTTGGTTCGTTTTCGACGCAGTGACGCAGCGTCATGCTTGGGCGTTCGCGCAACAATCGCTGAAAATTTACAACGCCGATATATGTGCCGGTGGGTGGATAATGAGGCGCGTGTGCAATGAAAACTTGCGCAGCAATCGAGACAAGTCGTTCTGGGTCGCGAATTAGTGCAAGCGCCTCAGCCACTGTTGCGTCTGGCCCAAGCACAATGATGTCAGGGGTCATCAATGCACCTGCAGTACCGCTCGCATACGAGAGAAGTTGGCGCATTGTTTCTGCGTCTTCGTCATCCATTGCATCTAAAACTTTTGTGCGTTGATCAATTCCCATTTGTCCAAGCAAGTCGGCGAGGTCGTCGTACTCCATTTCGTCAAACACACTGTTGAGTCGCTCCATGTCGAGACCTTCAATTAAACGTAACTGTTCATCTTCTGGTAGTTCTTCGAGAACATCAGCAAGACGTTCGTCATCCATTGCATCAGCAAGTTGTCGGCGTTGCTCGGCAGGTAAAGCGCGAATAATCGTTGCTACATCACTGGCGTGCATATCACGCAGACGTGCAGCTTCAGCAGCGATTGCCGTTTTAGGCGCAAACACCGAGGCAATTTCCTGCCAGTCAACAATTCGATTGCCTGATCGAGTATTTAATAATCCACGTTTCGAAAGTCGAACTTTAGAAACTTGCCAAGTTGATGACCTGCCAGCATTGTGAACTAACGCAACATCGCTGATTACTTCATCGCCGACACGCTTGTCCAACACATCCTTGCCAAGAAGCTGTTCGCCTGCGCGAGTGCGAAACGGGGTGAGGTTAATATCCCAAGACTTAAGTCGGACACCCGAGTTGTCTAGAGTTTCGACACGCGTCGTACTGACAAAAATTCGGCGCCGTTGACTGGTGGCGACAAAACCCAAAACCTTGGGTGCTTCGGCACTGCGACCAGCGACAACGATTATGTCGTTGATTTTGCCGATTGCCTGACCGCCCGCGTCAAGGAGCGGCAGACGCATAATGCGAAATGCATATAAAAGTTCGCCGACCATACAGCGAGGATACCCCTAGATGTGAGAGGAGTTAGAACGAATTATTCGCTGTTAGTGTGGGCGTGCCCTACGGGGACGTAGCTCAGTTGGCTAGAGCACCTGCTTTGCAAGCAGGGGGTCGTGGGTTCGATTCCCATCGTCTCCACTTTATTATTTGATTGGTATAGGTGGTTGTGTGAAGCAAACGCATCTGGTCACTGGGCCGTATCCAGAACTTTGGAGCAATGTCAATTCGGTTGTTGTTGTAGATGGCATTGGTTTGGATGGCAAAGTTTTTATTGACGATCCGAATATTGAAGTTACTTTGGTCAAATCTCCAGAGATTTTGTCAGGCATTACGGATGAAGAGTTTGAGGCGTTTGAGGCGTCAAGTGAGTTGGTGTTTCAAGATTTGGTGAGCGAACTCAATCGACAGCACGGTACTTCGTTTCCGTTGCGTTACTGGCGAATTGTGGTCGGTGCTTGGTTTCAACAGTTCGCACAAGTTGTGCATATGCGATTAAAAATTGCCGAGTATGTCTTGGATACATACGGTGGGCTGAAGGTCGCGAAACTTGATTTGACCTGGCAAGAACTTTTGCCAGTGACACACGACGAAGCTTCACTATTGTTCGCCACCGATATCTGGAATCATTACATTTATGTTGAGGCGATTAATTTTTTGGCAAAGTCAGCAAAAGAGAATATTTTAGTCTTGTCGCCAGAACGTAATAGAGAGTTGCTTGAATATCGGCAAAACGTAAATTTTGGTTTGCCTTCGCCGCAAGCAAAATCAAAACTTGAAACATTGTTAGCGAAAATTTCACCAAATCCTAAAGTTGTCTTGGCTGGAGTTGTGCAATCTAAGTTGGCGTTAGTTGTGATGCATTTGCGACTGCGATCACTACCTCGACTATGGCGATTTAGTTCAAAACTTACGGCACATCCGATTAATGAAACCGCTCGGCAGAGTTTTAAGATCTCGCAAAGTTCGGCTGTGCAATTTGAGAAGTTTTTACGCGAACTGTTAGCAACTAATTTGCCAACGATTTATCTTGAAGGTTTTAATGAACTACAAGACAAAGTAAGAGCATCTCAGATCAAACGACATCCGAAATTAATTTTTACTAATACGTTGTTGCATCGAAATGAGCAATTTAAAGTTTGGTCTGCTGAGCACGTTGTGTCTGGCTCGACAAAGCTAGTTTCTGGGCAACACGGCGGCGGCTATGGGGTAAAGCGATATAAAAGTTGGGGAGAGAATTACGAAATCAGTGTCGTAGATCGGTTTATGTCATGGGGTTGGTCTGATGATTCAAAATTAGTCAGGCCAACTTGCGTTCAGTCGCACCACGAAAAATTTAAACCGAATAGAAATGGTGGAGTACTAATTGTGTTAGGTCCGATTACTCGAAATTCAGATATTTACGGGATGCTCGGGGTGCAGAGCAATAGCGCTTATTTGGATAATCTAAAGAAATTAGTTTCGCTATTGCCCGAAAGCATTCGTAACAAGACAATGATTCGGCCGAAAAATGCGAGTTCAATCGGGAAACCCGCCCGTGTTTCTGGGCAACAAATTTTTAAAATTTTAGATGGAACTGTTGAAATTGATCTCGGGAGTGTCGACCTAAATGAGACCCTCTCCAGTAATCGCATGTCAGTTGTTACATACAATGAAACAACTGTTCCGAATAATCTCATGGCGGGGTATCCAACGATTATTTTTTGGGATACGAAGCATGAGCAATTAAATTTGCGTGCGAACAAGTTTTATGAGCAACTTTTGTTCGCGAAGATTCTTCACCACAGTCCTGAATCGGCAGCGCAACATATTGTTGATGTATGGGAGGATGTTGATCTCTGGTGGACATCAGACGAAGTACGTCTAGCGCGTGAAACATTTTGTGAAAACTTTGCTCGCTATAGTAAGTTTCCGGCGCTTGAGGTAGCAAAAGCACTTGCTGATTACCGATAACCTTGGTTTAGTTAATTCCCGTCGCTAAAAGGTCGTTAAACGGATGTATCTTGACAATAAACGCGTACTAATTACAGGTGGCACCGGTTCGCTGGGAAAAGTACTTGTGCGACGAATATTGTCTGGTCAACTCGGTTCACCGAAAAGCGTTGTCGTGTTTAGTCGAGAC
>Ga0209190_1002534_pt1 | contig 12283 bp, 15 predicted proteins | sample M_140205_XF_Meta_FD_187315 | JGI IMG/M metagenome (GOLD analysis project Ga0209190, IMG submission 187315) | Freshwater microbial communities from Lake Montjoie, Canada to study carbon cycling - M_140205_XF_MetaG (SPAdes) (version 2) | ecosystem: Environmental > Aquatic > Freshwater > Lake... | reverse complement strand
ACTTGTAAAGAACGCTGATGGAACTGACAGTAATATAACAAATGTTATTAAACAAGTTGCCAAGAAAGTAACAATAGATAAGAATGAGATTAATTTTATGTGAATAGACGATACGTTAAAATGATGAATCATGTATTACATTACGCATTTAAAACTCCATTTTTGAAATCATTTTTTAATAACAATGATTTCAATTAAACATAAAATTGATTAAATAAATTATTTATTATTAATAGATAACAACAAATGTGTATTTACGCAGGATGTAAAATACGCCCAGTATATAATAACGAAGGCGCTACGAAAGCGTTATATTGCTCCGCCCATAAATTGGACGAAATGGTAGATGTAAAACATCCAACGTGTAATCACGCAGGATGTAAAAAACAACCAAATTATAATACCGAAGGCGCGACGAAAGCGTTATATTGCTCATCCCATAAATTGGACGGGATGATGAATATAAGAAGTTCAACGTGTATTCACGCAGGATGTAAAAAACAACCAAATTATAATACCGAAGGCGCGACGAAAGCGCTATATTGCTCATCCCATAAATTGGATGGAATGATTAATGTAAACCATCCAACGTGTATTCACACAGGATGTAAAACACGCCCAGTATTTAATACCGAAGGCGAGACAAAAGGAATATATTGCTCGGCACATAAATTGGATGAAATGTTTGATGTAAAAAACCCAACATGTATTCACGCAGGATGTAAAACACGCCCAGCATTTAATAACGAAGGCAATATGAAGGCATTATATTGCTCAGCCCATAAATTGGATAAAATGTTTGATGTAAGAAGTCAAACGTGTATTCACGCAGGATGTAAAAAACGTCCAGCATTTAATACCGAAGGCGCGACGAAAGTATTATATTGCTCATCACATAAATTTGATGGAATGATTAATGTAAAAAATCGAACGTGTATTCACGCAGGATGTAAAAAACAACCAAATTATAATAACGAAGGCAATATGAAAGCATTATATTGCTCATCCCATAAATTGGACGAAATGGTAGATGTAAGACATCCAACGTGTAAAAGCAGTTGGTGTTCAACCCGTGTTCAAGAAAAATATGACGGATATTGTTTACATTGTTATATGCACTTATTTCCAGACAAACCGGTATCGCGCAATTACAAAACCAAAGAACACGCGGTTGGCGAGTTCGTAAAAACCACATTTCAAGGTTTATCATGGATTGCCGATAAACAAGTAAGTGGTGGTTGTTCAAAAAAACGTCCCGATTTGATGTTGGATTTGGGATTTCAAATCTTAATCATAGAAGTAGATGAAAATAAACATACCACGTATGATTGTAGTTGTGAAAACAAACGTATTATGGAATTATCGCGGGATGTAGGGCATACTCCGATTGTATTTATAAGATTTAATCCAGACGATTATGAAGAAAATAGAACAAAAATAAGTTCGTGTTGGGGTCTAGACAAAAAGGGAATATGCGTTATTAAAAAATCAAAAAAATGCGAATGGACGCAACGATTAAATACATTGAAAGACCAAATATGTTATTGGATGAATCCAACAAATACAACAAACAAAACAATTGAAATAATCCACTTGTTTTATGATGTAAATTAGTGTGTCATAAATGTGTGAAATGTTGCAAAGGTGTATTTACGACATCGACCTAATCCCTTTCATATGAGAATACCCAAATCCCAAACCAAAACGCATCACCACCCCACCGCTCCACTCGCCACCTCACTCAGTTCAACATATATGTCGTGTATTACCGCATATACCATCGTCCAGGCCACGGTCACTAGAGGAAGATACTCAATCATCTACAATATAGTATAGATTATTTATTAGTGCCGGTTTTTACGTATTGTTTTCTTATTACGTAATTTACGGATACGACGCGAACCTCTGCCTCCTTTGCCGCTCTCGCCGTGTTTCCTTCGTTTCGCGGATGGGCCTTTATCCTTAGCACTTTGAGTCTTAACAAGGCTAGGTCTCACTTGAGCCGAGTCTTCTGGACGCACTCGGCTGGTTTTACTGCGTGATGATGACGGTAGCGTCGTGTCCTTGTAACGAATAATTTGGCCGAATATTTCTCTTGATAATCTTAGCGTTTCAACATCTCCTTTATAAAACGGGAATGCCTCTAACCATAAACGAAATGCCTCATCTGAGTCACCATCCGACCTATTATAACATTCAACCGCTTTATTTCTCACCTTTGTTGCCGACATAGCAGTTCCTGACTCTGCGGCGGTTCCTCCAATCGCCGGGTCAACCGAAACGAAACCACAATTGAACGTTTTTTGCGAATTACCAAACCTTACGACTAGTTCTTTACAAGTGGATGTTCGGGCAAATTCGTGTTTTTCAACATCGCCATCTTTATTACCGGCCACCTGAAATATTGAAATGTGTGATACATTTTCGAGAATTCTTTCACTTACAAACTCAACTACTTGACGATTTGGAGGATTCTGCATCATTTGAATGGTGAAATCGGTCCCTTCTACATAGCCTAGTTCGCGAAGTTTATGGGTTATAAACGCGGCTTTGGTTTCGTGCTCGACGGGATTTTCGTTAGTGCGCATTCCACCACTTGGACCATTACCTAATAAAATTAAAGCACAAGTATGACTAGCACGTGCCAATAAAATAGCTTGAGTAATCGCACTAATATGTCCGAAGTGTGGAGGTGTAGTTCTACCGATAAAAAAATAAAATTGTTGACTCTTAGTAGCGTCCATTATTATAATATATCGTCATATAATATTTTACATAGCCGCCACCACCACCTCCGTCACCGCCCGCTCCAACTCCTCAATCCGGATATGCGGCAACTCGGTATGCGCCTCCCAGAAATACTTACAGTATGACCACTTGAAGTCCAGCTTATCGCAGTAATAATGCGAATAAGACCGCTTCAACTTCTCCGCCAACAATGGAGGCAACAGCCCGTGCCCCGACATCGGCAAGACATAGCACAACTGGACAAGGTCGCGCACAGGATTCTTCACTGGCGTGCCCTCGGGAAACAACGCGGTATCTAAATGCGGGATATAACGCATCAAGTCCACCAAAAGCGGCGCATAGGAGTATTTATAAGTCCACCGCCAATCCACGCAACCGGTCGAATAATACCGCATCGTCCACTCCAACCCTTCGATATAATTCACGCAAATCATCTGAAGTCGGTCTACGCCACTGACGCCGCCGCCCCGCCCGCGCCCTTTCGCATAAATATCAACATCGAGCAATGCGTCATAATACCGAAACTCCCAATTCTCGCGAAACGGGTCGATATACCGCTCCACCGCCCGCTCCTGCATCGGAATACCCATAAACTCATTCAGTGAATGACAACCCTCGAGATTCCCCACCATTTGAACCACACGGTCGCACGCAACTTTCGTCAATTCGCGAATATCCACAGCGACGATGGGTTGCGCCGTAGATGCCGCCGCGTTATGGCCCAGACCCCCCACCGCCATTTTAGCGGCGCCACCGCCACCGCCGAACCGCTGCTTCCCCTGTCGGTCACGCGTCTTATGTTCGTTCATAAACCGGTTATGTTCAGTATCCGCCAATAATGCGATGAACGCGCGCATCGTCTTCCATACAATGGTTGGTCGTCTATCCGCTGTCGCGCGCGTGACAAGATACTCCTTACTTTCACGGAACATATTCGCATAAGTCTGAAGTAATACGGTCATTCCGTTTGTGCGCAAATTCAGTGAAGGGAAGTGCGGCATAAAATCATTACCGAGCATAAACGCCATCACAATATAGTCATCAATCGCCGCAATGACCTCGGGGGTGATACGCGGCGCCTTCGCTGCCCCCGTCGCAGCCGCCGCCGCCACTGCCTTTGCCTCGGTTTTCGCATCCGAGATATACGCGCCCCGCGCGCCCGCCGTCGCACCCGCCGCACCCGCCGTCGCACCCGCCGCACCCGCCGTCGACTCGCGCATCACCGCCTCCAACGAACAAGCAAACGACGGGATGTCTAGATAATACTGGTCGCTACTAGAAAGCGTGCTATCCAGCGACTGAATGAACTCGGGTGTATCACGATACAGGTAAATCTGGTCCGACACGTGAAGATGGTTCAAGCAGAGCATAATCAGGTCCGCATCCAGGCCGTAGATGAGCGTCGTCGTGTCCTTGTGATACATCGCATTATCGCGAATGTATTCAAATATTTTATGCTCGCCCTCCCCCGGAGCATCACTGCCGGAGTAAATATATTCTACCGTCGTCCCGATGACGCGCGCCTTCTCCGCGCAATAATCGCGCATTTGTGTATTCAATTTCGTCATAAATCGCGTTCCGGGTGTGATGGACGATGTATTCCAGGCTTTCTGTGCGCCCGCCGCCACCGCCACAGCCGCCGTCGCCACCGTAGCCACCGTCGGGTCCAACAACGCATTCTTCCGCGTAATCGTTTGCTCCACCACCGTTGTAAACCACGACTTATACCGTCTCTCGCGCTGCTGATTGAGTTTAGCAACTGGCGCCACACCGTCAAAGGCAATGAATACCTTGTCGGATGGACGAAACATCGCGAGGTATTCGTTTATTTTTTCACACACGGTCTGAATCAACAGTGATTCATAGTCATCATCGGACATTCCGCGATTCGACCCAACGACACGCACAGCGTCATAGATGAGACCATTTGTGTCCAAATATAGATTATGAATCCGAGGTAACCCGCTCAACTTTTTAATCACATTTTTGTGCTGCTTGACAATATTGGAGAAGTAACTTGGAATAACGACACTACCACTACAGATACATTATCTATTGTGATACGTTTATATATCAATTTATTCGAAGTCAATATCGAATGATATTCAATTATCGAATGATATTCAATTATCGAATGATATTCAATTATCGAATGATATTCAACTTTCATTGAATATTAGAATATTATAATACCGCGGATATATAACAAGAAGAAGAAGCAGCAAGGCGCAATGACACTTCAACTCACATTCTCGAATGTCATCCAACTATTCAGTATATTCGCGCCCCTGTTTTTAGGAACGTTCCTCGTGCTTGTTTCCGTATTCAACCAGAACATAAAGGGAATGATATATCTAGGTGGCGTCTTAATCGCGTCGGTTATCAATTATATGGTGAGTATGGTGATTGGCAGCGAACCCCTAGAAAACGAAGGCACCATATGTAATCTCGTCGAATTCCCCCTCATCCCCTCCCGGTATAATGTCCCCAACTACAACAGTATGTTTATCGGGTTTACGCTGATGTATCTCCTCCTGCCAATGTTAAGCAACAACCAAATCAACTTCTGGATTGTCGGGACAATCGTCAGTATATTCGCAGTGGACGCTTATGTGAAACTCATGTATTTCTGTACGGTCCCTCGCGGGATAACCATCGGCGGTGTCGTCGGTGCGGCACTCGGCGCGGTCTGGTATTTCTTGCTGAAATTCAACAACTTTGAAAGTTTACTGTTTTTCAATGACCTCACCAGTAATAACGTGGTGTGTAATCGCCCGAAGAACCAGACATTCAAATGCTCGGTGTATAAGAACGGGCAGGTGATACAGGACCTTTAATTCTTGTAACGAATCGTAACGATATACATTATAATGTCTTCATAATGTATATTAGGATGCCGCATAATACACGGAAAGCACCAACGGCGAGCGCGACCTTATTCAAACGCGGCACCGTCAAAGTCGGCAATGACGGAAATAAGTGGACCATTGTCACTGATACACGCGGCGTCCAACGATGGCAACTGAAGAAGAAACCGACGACCACGATGAAACTACGGCGCAGAGGTAAATCCGCGCGAGTTCTAGCGATGGAATCCGACCCTGACAGTGTTTGGGGTAAGAATAAGCCTCTCGAGAGATTTTGGAATGACCTCGCATCGGGGCGCAAGGTCGTCTTAATAAAAAAAAACGGCGACCACGAAATGTATACAATGCCGAAATCAACCCACGATTATCTCAGCGAAGATTACGCAAATCAATATGATAAGTTCAACAAAGACCCGAATATTGTAGCAGTTTTGACATCATATCGTTCACAAGACGCATATGAATTACATTTATATCCCAAGGCCAAGGACGCGACGGTAGAATATGTTATCAAACATTATAAAAAGTTCTTCAGGTTACACACAAAATTAGAACCGAAAACATACATGCCGTAATGCCGTAATGCCGCTAATTATAAAACTTCCCGTAATTCCGCACCATCCACGCCGAGAAATCCGAAAGCAGCAACTGTTTGTGAAACCCGTTAGTAAACATTTTCAGGTTGCCGCCACTGGAACGCTCACCGTATATCTTGAAAAAATACTGGACCACATCCGATGTCTTCGCGCGTTTATATTTTTCATTGGCTTGTTCGTAAGTAAAAGCCGGTTTTTGTTTGCGCACATTCACTACATTATGAAAATCCACCAGAAAATAATGGAGGTGTTCCTTTGTGGTGATTTGCGCCAATATTCGCGAGTTTTTCGCCATATACTCGGTCGCGTGTTGCGTACATTCAGGGCACGGTAAATTCGCGCAAATACGCTGGATATACTGAATAAGGTCAGCTTTTATTTCTGCGAAATCGCCTGGGACCGCCTTATATGCCAATGTATGGAATAAATACCAGACACAAGGACCCCATATGCTTTTTGAAACCATCGTCGTATTATCGTATTCTTTACTATAATTATATAATGCTATGAAATCATATAATTAATATGAATATAAAAAATATACGATGTTATATTCATAGCCAGTCCGTCCGTCCGTCCGTCCGATGTTTAAATACGAAGTAGAAGGAGGTGTTGACTTTTTCAATGAGTTGAAACAAATGAGCACCCTGTCTGCGGCCTCTGTGGCCTCTGTGGCCACCACCGCGACGCCACGATGCCTCATCACCGACGAACCACTACGTCGAGACCATATTACCCTACAATGCGGCCACCAATTCAATTACATCCCATTATTCAAAGAGGTTTTGTTTCAAAAATGTGCCTTATTGCCTAAAAATCTCTCGTCGAGTATCATTACAATGTATACGAAGGACGCGCCAGCGGCGTCGTCGGCGTCATCGGCCTCCACCCATTCAGCCCTAGCCCCCCCGACACCGAATCCGAGCGTGCTTTCCGTGATGTATAATAGCTCGTATAATTTAGAAACGACCAAACTCCAATATAATGAAATGAAATGCCCGTATTGTCGAACTATCACACCGCATATTCTTCCGTACTATCCGTACCCAGATGTATCTAAAGTGAAGTATGTTAATATTCCACCGAATCTGTCACTACCGGCGGTATCGTGCGAATATAACAAGTATATATCAGGCACACATACGGCATTTGCCACGAATGAACCCACGCCGTCGTGTAAGTCGGCGTGCGTTTATAACGAGAAATACGACGTGATGTTATGTAATAAACATTTGAATAAATTGGAAACACAGGGTGCGGCAGCGACGGCGGCCAAAAAACCTAAAACCAATGATGAGAACGTTATTGTTTCGCATCATAATCCGGCGACGGCGACTTGCTCGTTTATATTATTATCAGGCGCGCGTAAAGGAACGCCGTGTGGAAAACCGATGTGGATGCCGAAATGCGACGGTTATCCGGTTACATCAAACGGTTCTTATTGTAAAGCACATTATGCGAAGGGTGGGGGTTGCTAGCCCATACTATTCGCCACTCCGCCGTAAATATTGACCGACGGTATGAATTGACGGCGGGGCGATATGACTCATTCTGATTACGGTACCGCCGTTTGGGGGCGGAACCCCAGGCGAAACCCCACTACATCCGCATAAAGACATTATTCACACGTGAATTACCCGGAACAGGCTGAAGCGGGCATAAAACCGCAGCTGATGCCGGACTTGATTTCTGTAATTTCGCGCGACGAACCGAGATAGATGACGCACCGACGCCAGCACCCGCCGTATATGACGCGTTTTTGTTGTTGTTATGGACGTCGCCCATCAATGTTAACCGAACACGTTTCAGCATTTTATATTATACCCTTGTATAATATATTGTAGTAAAATAATACGACCACGGCGGACGAATGAATTTCATCAAGCGCTATCTCCCCGACGCGCTGTCACAACGAGATAAAACCATACAGCGCAGTGAACTCGTCAAATCGCGAAAACTCTACAAACGCCATAAATATTATACCCGCCGTAAAAACATCCGCACATTTACATCTAAACCGTCCAAACATACTGCGCGCGCTAGACATATCTACGGAGTAGAAAATATCAAACCATCGAGTGAATTAGCCCGACGAACCGGATGCTCGATACGCGGATTGAGGCAAATCGTCCGAAAAGGCGAAGGTGCCTACTATTCATCCGGGTCACGACCTAACCAAACCCCGCAATCGTGGGGAAATGCGCGCCTCGCAAGCACCATCACCGGCGGGAATGCGTCAGCGGTAGATTTTCATATCCTGGATAAAGAATGCGACCATCACAAGCCCGCATATCGTTTAGCGCAAAAACCGCGTAAGTATACCAATCGAAAATGAAACACCCCCATTCTCGGTCGGTGGAATCGTGTATTTATTATATCAATTATGATTATACTGCCAATGAACGCACCGCAACAATATCCTCTTCCAGTTCCCAGCCCTTCAACGATGGATGTGGATATGGCTTCTGTACCACAGGACGTGACGACCGGCGAATCGGCGGCGACAAAGGCAAATATAACCAAAGACCAACTGAAAGAGTATCTGCGCCAATGGGTGCGTGTTGAAAATGAGATTGGCACCCTAAATGCGGAAATCAAGAAGCGCAAACTGTTACATCAGCAATTATCCTCGTCGCTATTAAGCGTTATGCGCCAAAACGAGATAGACTGCTTTGACTTGGCCAATGGCCGTATCGTGTATTCCAAGACAAAGACCCGCGCACCTCTCAACAATGGTCAGCTCAAAACCGCGCTTACGACATATTACAAGGATGACACGGAAAAAGCGACCAATCTTACCCAGTTTTTATTGGCTGCCAGGGTAGAAAGGACGCGCGAATCTATCAAAATGAAAATACCTAAAAACAAATAAATACTTATGTTATATTGATAGTAGTCTATATAACACATACACATACGGGATACTGATGTTTTATATTGGCGGTGCTGGTAAGAAAACCGCAGTGCGAGAGATTTTGGCAATGAAAAAGGAGCGGACAGACCCGGAACCCGAGGACGCCGAGGGCCGAGACGACGACAGGTCGCGGTCGCGGTCCAGGTCCAGGTCGAGAAAAAGTCACGCGTCAGGCGACATTATCGACGACGACGACGACGACGACAGTGAGAACGACGACGAGACCACACCCGCACCCGACGCCGACGCCGACGACGCCGCAGCGCCCGACACCAATGATTACATAACAACATTAGGCAGTATTCATACTGCGGGACACCACCACCGGTACTCTTTTACAGAAGAAGAGTTGGACTACGACCTTGAAGAATTCGCCGCCGCTGCGCTTCCCGACTTGAAAGAATATCAACTCGTAATTTACCGTATCAATACGCGCAATACTACACCTTTTCTAGAATTCTTGTTTTACTATGATAACGCGAAGTGTCGACTACCCAACTACCATCACAAGGCGAAACACCACATACGCAAAGATACCGACGGTATTATGGATAAATTATTTACAACCAAATATCGGTTCAAGGGATATTTTCACGACGAGACCACGAATAAATGCTTCGTGTTTTATGAGAAATATTTCGATGCGGTCACCGCCGCACCCGCCGCCACCGTCGCGCGAATCTCGCTCCAAAAATCGCATAATTGGTTCTGGGTTTGTACCACCGAAATCATCCACCACCGAAAATATATGACAATACCGATAGACACCGACGCAATCGATTTTTTCATCGCATATCCTACCGTGGGTATATTACAGGCGTCCCTACCTCGCATAGCCGGAGGCGGCGGCGGCGGCACCCGTGTTCATTCCGTCCATATCGAAGCACCTTCGGTATTATACTATGGGTCCACTTTTTGTTATGCGAAAAATACGGCGTTATATGGACTGAAACGCGAACCTATTATTGCGCGGTATGGCCCCTTTTATTATTTTACAACATTAGAGCATTCCTATTATTGGGCGTGCTATCATAACGCTACGCAGACCGGTACTGGGAAACGCGAAACAGGGAACGGTGGTATATCGCGCTATGCGGTATTTACAAAACGAATGAAGACGGCATTTATCGACGACGACTATGACGTCGAAATGGTGAAGAAATATACAGACCGAAAGAATATGTTTGAAACCAAAATAAACGAATATCGGAGAAATCAAGAGGTGTATCAATCAGGAATGTATGACAGCATTTATAGTTATGATTATACGTGGACGGCGTCTTATGATACAATATATAACGGGTATTATCACGTGAATAATAACCTACTTCGCCCGGTCTGGTGTGTTAGCGACCACCACAATTTTGAACTATTGTCGTATTATGAAGTAGACACCGAGAAGATTCCGGCCAACTACGACGACGAATACTCGAATTATACGATTATGTAAAATAGTAGCAGTATATAACATACATACTACCACGACCATACCACCATACCACCACCATAAACGAAATGGGACTCTTCGATAACAAGCTGTATAACTTCATTATGCTTTTATTTGTCAGTGGCATCATCGTCCAAATAATGAAATTCTTTGATATTGAATACGTATTTTATATTAGTTATTTGTTATGGTTCATCGCGATAGGTATTTTCGTCATTGTTCTTCCGAGAGGTCAAAGTTCGATTATTTAGAGAATAAAATGTCGTATGTATATACATATCTATACATATATACCTACCAATGACGGATGTCATCACCTACAATACGGAACTAGAACAGTTACTGAAGGAGAACTCTGAAGAATGCGAGTCTCTTTCTATTCTTCATCGAATGTCGTATGAAAAATACAACAAACGGTCCAACTATATCAATATTCCGGTTATTATTTTGAGTAGTGCTATCGGTTTTATTACCGGCATTGATTTACAATATGACAAGATGAATATTATTTTAGGTGTAGGAAGTGTGTTTGTAGGAATCATTAAATCGGTAGATACATACTTTCAATTGGCGAAGCGCGCAGAATCGCACCGAATCTGCTCTCTACAGTTCTCTCAAATATCGAAAAAACTCCAGATTGAACTGACATTACATCGACGACAACGAGCCAGCGCAGAGAATATGATGAATATTGTCAAAACCGACATAAAAAATATGCAGGATATCGCACCGCTTATTGACGATGACATTATTGAAATATATAACGGGAAATATCGCAGATACAAGAGGGTGAAGAAGCCTAATTTTGTAAATGGACTCACCGAAGTCAAGATTAATCCTTTCAATGATGAACGTGAATACGAGTTTGCGAGTAGACAGGGGAGTCGTGAAGCCAGCCCGAATAACGGCAACAGACGCAATCACGACGACGACAACGACAACGACAACGACGACCACGGCACCCGTGACGACGGCAACCACGGCGGCGGCGGCGGCGGTGGCGGCAATGACGATGGCGGCGGTAATAACCCCGGCATTAGCCACACAGATATTATACATCACTCGTCACAGCCGTCATACGCTCACGAATCCAATAAAAGTGTAGAACCTAATATGGCATCGGGTATGTCGGTTAGGTCAACACCGTCATTATCGAATTCTGCGGCATTACAATTTCTCCAACAATTACAGTCACAGTCACAGCCACCGGCACAGCCACCGGCACAGCCACCGGCACAGCCACCGGCACAGCCACCGGCACAGCCACCGGCACAGCCACCGGCACCCGTTTCACCATCGACTAGCGTCCACAGCTCTACTTCTATTCATTTAGGTCAAATACGAACAGATAGTAATGGCACGAATAGTATACAAATATGAAGAATAAATTGAAACTATGTTATTGATATACAACACACCGTATGATTGTATATCTATTATGAACTCTCAAGTCGTCGCTACCGCCACGTCCACGTCCACGTCCACGTCCGGGCGTTCGAAATCGAAACTAAGCGCACAACTGAAGGAACAATACGACAATGTAACCGAAAAAATGGAAGGAGGGATACTCGTACGCCGTTACCAAGGAGAAAAGATGTTGATGAAGTGAGTGGTAGTAAGAAAGAGAAAAAATTGAAATAAAAGAATGAGAAAGAAGGAGAAGAAGCGAATCGAAAGAATGTTAAGAGTGATAAGATGGGTGAGTGAAAAG
>Ga0209190_1002528_pt1 | contig 12293 bp, 9 predicted proteins | sample M_140205_XF_Meta_FD_187315 | JGI IMG/M metagenome (GOLD analysis project Ga0209190, IMG submission 187315) | Freshwater microbial communities from Lake Montjoie, Canada to study carbon cycling - M_140205_XF_MetaG (SPAdes) (version 2) | ecosystem: Environmental > Aquatic > Freshwater > Lake... | reverse complement strand
TGAACCGAAACCTAACTCTTGTCGACTCCCCGGAGGCGTCGTCCCTTGGTGCGGCAATTCTGGCCATGCGCGCCACCGGCGATCTTGCATCCCTTGAAGACGCACCTACGATCGCAGACGTCGGAAATGTCTCCCCGACTGCTGGTTGGACGTCATCGTATGACGAACTCTACGCGCAATACGAGTCGCTCTATTCTGTTCTCGCACCGCATTGGGATGCGATCTCCGCATGGCAAGCGTCCCAACCGGCCTGACGGGCCTCCGAACGCCGCCAGTCCGGTGGGACCCGGGAGATTAGGCGTAGTTGTGGACTTCCCAAGGCCGGATCAGACGAAGCGCACTCACGATGGCACTCGTCGCTGGCGACCGGTTCAGGGTGTAGAAATGTATGCCAGGTGCGCCGTGACGAAGGAGTTCATCGGCCTGAAGTGCGGTGAACGCCACTGCAAGTTCCACGACTGCATCCGGGTCGGAGGCGCGCGCCTGAACCTCACGCATCAGTGAATCTGGGAACGATGCGCCCGACATCTTGGCAATTCGCGGGATGCTCTCTGCGTTGACCACTGGCATGAGACCGGGAATGATCGGTACCTCGATCCCAAACATCCGAGCCCGCTCGACAAACTGGAAGTACGCCTCGTTGTCGTAGAACAGCTGGGTCACGAGGAACTTCGCACCCGCCTTTACCTTTTTGAAAAGATGCTCCAAGTCCATATCGGGATCTTGGCGCCTTCCGGTATTGCCCTCGAAGTGTCCCTCCGGATAACAGGCCCCACCAATCGAGAAATCGTAGTTTTCGTTGATGAACTGGATCAGGTCGCTGGCATGCGCGAACCCATCGGGCGCTGGTTCAAAGTCCTTGGTGCCCTTGGGCGGATCTCCACGCAGCGCCATCACATTTTCGACACCATGCGAAGCAAGCGTGTCAAGGGTCTCCCGAAGATCGTCACGCGATGCGCCGACACACGTCAGGTGCGCCATCGCCTCGATGCCGAACTCCTCCTTGATACGGTTGACCGTGTCAATCGTAAGAGCACGTGTGCTACCGCCCGCACCGTAGGTAACAGAGACGTATGCCGGGGATAAAGGCCCTAGGCGCCGGATGGTCTCAAGCAATTGACGCTGCTGTTCCTCAGTCTTCGGTGGGAAGAACTCGAACGAGAAGACCGGATGTGTCGTGTGCAGGATGTCGTGGATTTTCATGCGCCCCCCGAAAATTGACCTTTGATCTCAGAAACGGTTTAAGGTTCCCTCGGGCGACCATCATAGTGTGCCCGCGTGCGGTCTTGTGCCTAAGAATTCTTCAGAACAGCCCAGTCCAGTCGGAAGTGGCGGATCGGTACGGTGCCCTTTTCAGCCCTCATCTCGCGCTCGCCGGATCGCACCAGCAACGCTTCCGATAACTACCGCCCCAACAGCAGCCACGATAAAGATCAGCGCACCCAGAAGGACGTAACGCGTCTGCTCCCCAAACAGGGTTTGCCAGAAATCGACAGACTGGCCGAAGACCTGATCAACAAAGGCCAGGGCCTCGGGGCCGGCCGACGAACTTGCCACCGAACCGGATGCACTGCCGGCGCGTGGTGCCACGTTTCCAGAGGGTGGGGCTCCGCCGGCGCGAGGAGTAGGGTTCACCGTATTTGGCTTCTGCGGTAACCCGAGCCGAAGTGAGTTCTTCCACTTTGTCTCGAACTGGTCCAGGGTATTGCCGAGCCCCTTCTTCAGGGCGTCGTCGACGGTGTTGCCTTCCTTGAAAGCTTCGAACATTGCCCGGATCTTTTCCGGTGGATATGCCCCGGCCAAGTACTTGACCGCTGAAAGGCTCTCTTCAAGTGCGAGCGCGCGCTCACGGTCAGTGGTCGGCAAGTTGCCCGCAAGCGTCTTGAGGGCAAGGAGCTTGTTGTTCTGCGCGAAATCCGTCAGGACCTTCTGGTTCTCGGCCGGAACATCCTCGCCGGCTACGTACCTGCTGAATCCCACTGAAAGCCATCTTGGTGGCGGCGAGAACGGGTTTGTCGTCTTCTGGTCGAAGACGGTACGAGCAATCTCCCGGCGCAAGGCCATGAGAGCCTCAGTGGTGTTCGGATCGGAATACAAGACGTAGACGCGCGCCATGCCGGCTCCGACGGCGTATTCGAGCGAACGGCCACTGGTCGCAACGGCGCTCGCGTAATCAGGGGCGCGCACGTAGGCGTACAAGCTGATAGGACGATCGGGCACGAGGCCGAATTCCTGTTCCAACCGGCCAAGGGTTCGGGTTGCCTCGTCAAGGACTGCCTGCCCGGTGTTCGCGTCGGTGCTATGCCAGTGGGCAGTCACCTTGCCTGACTTGACTTCGCGCCAGTCGAAACGCGTGTCGTTATATGTCACCGACTGTTCAGGGGTCGTAATCTTTACCCCGGACCGTGTTTCGATCTGGAATTGATATCGGACCTCGGCGCCCGGAAGCAGTACTCCACTGACCCGCCATCGGTAAACCGCAGATACGACGGCACCGGGCTGGAAAGACGGCACTCCAGTGTTCTGCACGGCAGAGTCGTCAACCCGGTACAAGAGCAAGACTGAGGTGAGGGGGTCATCCGTCCGAACACTGCGAGCCCTGACGAGGAAACGGATTTCATTCCCGAACTCGACCTCTGCCAGCGCCGGGTCAGAGTCGACTATGCTGTCCGCGTGCGCAACTGAAACACCGAACCCGTAACCCGTAAGGGAGTTTTCCCGCCCCAAAAATGAGATCAAGGCCAGAACAGATATCATCCGGCACATCTGGTGCGAGAGAGAAATACGGCGCGCGTTCCCCAATCGAGTTCCCGCTAGAATCCTCCATAATGGAACACACATCGATCGTAGTAGATACTGGATGTGTGGCATTGTGGGCCTCTCCGAGCTCCGGCCAATCGTGGTCCAAGGGCAACTGCGGAAGCATCTCGTAACCAATGCTCCGGTTCGTCCGGTCTGTCTCGCCTAGTATTATGCCGTTGCAAGTGAAAGTCTGCGTTTCGATGGACGTGAGCCGAATTAGTCGCCTAGTTGCCCCGGTTGTTGCCGGGATGGCTCTGTTGTTTGCATCGTCTGGGACGGTCGGAGCTGAGGGTTGGTGGGCCCAAACGATCCGGCCGGCGGAGTTTTGGTCAGGTCCTGACGCGACGGCTCGACTGTTCGGTCAGCTTCCGCGAGGCACCTACGTGCTCGTCGAAAACGCCGATGCGGGTACTGGCACTACCCGGCTGTTTGCACGCGAGGCCGGTGAGCAGAACTTTGGATACATCGAGGCGGTGACGCTCAACCCGACCGATGCGCCTCCAGGTGAGGCTGGATCGTCTCCAGCGTCGGGTGCATTTCGGCCGTTCTGGGCCGCGACCCTTGAAGTCACTGAACTCTCCAATGGGCGGAAGAACGGGTCGGAGGTTATCGCGACCCTGCCCCAGTTCGCTAAGGTCATGGTCCTGGGTGAACCCGGTGACGGTACGTACTACGTCCAGGACGCCCGCACCGCGCGAGTTGGAACTGTCGACGGGTCCAAGGTCGGACCGAGTTTCGCGCCAACGCCTGAAGATGAAGTGATCTGGTCGTCGCCCGCGTTCGCGACGATCCCAGACGGCCATCGACCGTGGTGGGTTGAGGCAACGCGTGCGTCCAACCTCTGGAGCGCAGCTACCGGCGGAGCGAGTTTCGGCCCAGTCAAGGCCGGCGATCGCTTCATCGTGATGGAGCCGCAATCCGGAACCCGTTTGACCATTTTCAATCCTGTCACACGGAACTTTGCCTACATTGACCTCGATGTGGTCACGAAAGCCGGTGCCCCAAAGGCTGCAACCGTTGAAGTTGGCGGCTGGGTTGGGATCGTTGCCGGCGAGCGTGCGAACCTTCGCCAAGAACCGCATACCGTCATGGCCGCCGCCGGTCAGGTGATCCGGGGCGACGAAGTCACAGTGTCGTCGTGGGTCGAAGGCGAAGAGCTCGAGGGAGACAACCGGACGTGGGCTCGCGTCATGGGGGTTCGTCGGAAGGCGAGCGACGGCACGTGGGTCGACCTTCCACTTGGAGACATCTCACCTGATCGCTTTCTCTACTCTGGCCTCCTGGTTCCTAAAGTCGTTACCGAGGCCCCAGTTCCTCCAACCATGTCCCTTGGCCAGAACGGTGCCAAGTGGATTGACGTGAACATTACCCAACAGGTCGTCGTGGCCTATGAGGGCGCGACTCGTGTCTACATGGCAGCCGTCACGAGTGGGCGACCGGGTTGGTCGACACCTTTGGGCGTGTTCAAGGTCCTCCGACGAGTCGAGAACGAGACAATGCTCGGAAGCACCCTCCTACGGCTAGACAGCGGCGAGGTCCCAGACTACAAGCTCGAAAACGTCAAGTGGACCCAGTACTTCACCAATGGCGGCGCTGCCTTGCACACGAATTATTGGCGCAGTCCGGTGCTTTTTGGGATGCCAAGCAGTCACGGATGCGTTGGCATGATTGAGCGCCACGCGAAGTGGCTCTGGGACTGGGCGAACATCGGCACGCCGATCAACATTCACAATTAGTGAGATTATTCGAGGAAGAATCGCCAGCGGTTGAATTGTGACGAAGGAATGGTGACTAACGACGTCTGACGCTTGCTTGGTACCCATTGGCCACCCTGTTAAAAATGTTTTCCAGGGGGAAGCAAGTACGTTTCGGACGGCGGAGGGTATCTACCAATGAACCTCGCACTTGCTCAACCGCGCAGCCCGCGCACAACGATTGGCGGGCTGGCAATGGCGGCGCGCACGGCTGACAAGGCGCGGGCAGCGTCGGCCGGCACCCATGGCAACTTCATATACGACTGCTCGGTGGACAATAAGCTGTTTGCATTTGCCGGGATTGACGCAAGCGAATACCTCGCGGCGGTCACTAGTTCGGCTGATGACAGCGGAGCCGAGGCTTTGCTGGTGAGAAAAATCGCCGGCAAGTCCGACGACGAAGTGGCCGCCTACAACCAGGTCAGCCTTGAGTGGGCGGCAAATCCAAACCGTGGCAGCTGCTAAACCCGTCGGGCCACCACTCGTAATGGTGCCTCCAGGTTCCGATGTAAGCACTGTGTAGCGTGACGCCGCAGCATCGAAGGCTCGCTACATGCTCCCGCGTTGTCACCGCTTTGACCGATGGTCCCAGTCCTGGTTACCGCGGGTCGGTCGATGACGGTTCGACGCCCGTGTCGAGGCGGAGTTCACCACGACCCGCATGCTCCTCACGCCACAAACCAACCAAGGCATCGCGTGACTGATCCCACGTCCTCGCCCCGTCTCGATCTGAAGGGCGGGGGTACTCCCATAGATGGTCCATGAGTGCGCCGACGAGGGTCTGTCGCAGCCACCTGGGTGCAGGGGCGCCAGTGTTGAGGCACGCGACGAGCGTCTCCCCGAGAGCGTCCACGCGACCGGCAATGAACTGGTCTCGCGCGCGCCATCGCCTCGCGGTTGCGAGAAGGTCCAGGACTACCCAGGCAGTCAGTCTGTCAGGGGGTGCATCCGGCGTAGGACCAACACGATCCGGGTTCGGGCTAACGATCGACCGTTCGGACATGGCACATCAGGCTATCACAGTCGGAGATATTTCCCGGCCGGATCCGGTGTGGGCGCACGTACCATGATGCTTGCACGGCGCGGCGCGCCCGAAGGAAGACCAATGACCGCGCAGACCTCACCGGCACCTGCCTCCGTGCCAGCCGCTGGCACTTCCGACGGCACTTCGTTTCCGGTCCGCCACTTGCCATTACTTGCGCTCATGACGGTGGCACATGCCATCGTAGACACATATGCCACCATGGTCCTACCCCTTCTGCCGTTCTGGCAGGTCAAGTTCGGGCTGAGCTATGGGGTGGCGGGGCTCATTGCCGCGATTTCCAGCCTGACAGGATCGGTTGCCCAGCCGATCGTCGGGATCGTCACTGACCGTGGCCGTGATCCCCGATGGGTCGCACTTTCCACCCTGATCGCTGCTGTCGGTATCAGCATGATTGGAATCGCGCCGACGTACCCGATCTTTCTCGCTTGCGTTGTCCTCGGTGGGCTTGGGACGAGTGGCTTCCACCCGCAGGGCTACAAGATCGTCGGATCGTACTCAGGGACGAAGCAGGCACTGGCAACATCGTGGTTCCTCGTTGGTGGGAACGTTGGCGTTGCGATGGGGCCACTTCTGGGGACGTTCTTCGTAGTCACGTACGGAACCGCAGGAACACTTGGAATGCTCCCTTTCGGCATAGGCATCGCCGGGGCACTTTGGTATGCGCTTCCAAAGTGGACCGCGATGCCTGTGGACGAGTTCGGGGTCAAGACCGAACCCGCACCCCCGACCCCTCCGCCGGCGGAAATTGCAGTGTTGAGCCGAACGCGAAGATTCATCGCGTTGGGGTTCCTGATTGCGGTCGTTGCGGTGCGGTCGACCATTTCAAGCAGCCTAAACAGCTACATTCCGCTTTACTTCGTGCGCGACGCCCACGAATCCGAGGCGTTCGCAAGCCAGGTCCTTTCAATCATGTTGCTCATCGGCGCGGGAGCGACGCTGTTGGGCGGGTTCCTTGCTGACCGCTTTGGCAGGCTTCAGGTCCTCGCCGCCACGCTTGCGGGCATTCCCCCTTGCTTGATCGGGTTCCTACTCCTGCCCGCAGCGAGCCCGGTAGCGATCGCTCTCCTATGGGCCGCAGGTGCCCTTGTCACGGCTGGCTTCTCCATAACCGTGGTCCTCGCGCAGGAACTGTGGTTCGAGAGACGCGCCCTCGCTTCGGGCCTGATCGTTGGGTTTGCATTCGGCGCCGGGGGGCTGTTCGTACCCGCAGTCGGATCCGTTGCCGATGCAATGGGTTTGAAGGCCGCGATCTACGTCCTTGCCGGGCTGCCGGTCATCGTTCTGGCTTTGACCGGGATCGTTGCCTGGTTGTTGGCGCCGGGCACCAGACGCGAACAGGCATTTGGTCGGTGACCAATCAATTTGCCAGGTGAAGTTGGCTACGACTTCTCAAGCCACCACGGTGTGCTGGAAGGAAGTCGCCTCGCGGGGACCGGGCGCGGTGCCGAAGCCGGCGCAGCGCCTCCCAGTCGATCAGCCCAACGGATCGCAGCGTCAAGCGTGCGAAGCCCCCAAGCCACCCTCTGTTCTCCACGGTAGAGGTCGTACACGACCTGTGACGGCAAAGTGCGCTCATCGGTTCGCACTCTTAAGGAAAATCCGGTCGGCAGGACGATGGTTTCGTTCGTGGCGGTGCCGTCGGCAATCTCTCGCGCGACCATGACTTCGCCTCCAATTCGCGGTCCTATGCACCATCGCCCTACATTAGAACGATGTTCTAGAACAGACGTTCATATCTTAGCATCCGGCGTCTCGCGGCCGCAACTATGCCGCCGTTCAGGCGATTTTGTGGAGGATTGCGGCTGTTAACAGATCGGTTACACGCGTTGTGCGCAGTGTGTCAGCCGCTAGCGGAACCAGCGGGCTAGGGTCAAGCCTCGGTATGGATTGTCCGGGGAGTGACACCCAGACCGTGTCCATTCCCGAGAACGATCCTGCCATGGGACGCAGTCACTCCGGAGAATGGGTCGCTCGCAAGCAGCAGGTTCCCGTCGAGGTCAGCGTAGTCAAGGAGGGGCAGTAGCTGCGCCGCGGCACTGATTGCAAGACTGCTTTCGATCAGGCACCCGCACATAACCCTGAGGTGATTTGCGCGAGCGACCTCGATGAGACGACGTGCCCGTCTGAGGCCTCCGCATTTCATCAACTTGATGTTGATGCCATCGACGGCGCCAACCAAGGCCGCGATGTCTTCCTCAGTTGCACAACTCTCGTCAGCAACCAACGCGATAGCTGACCGCTCCCTGATGAACCGCAGTCCGGCAACATCAGTGGATGAGCAAGGTTGCTCACAGAACTCAACGCCAAACTGCGCCAATTCGCTGAGGCGCGAGATAGCCTCTCGCGGGGTCCACGCACCGTTTGCATCGATGATGAGTCGGACCGATGGTGCGGCCTCGCGGACCGCGCTCAAGCATCGGATGTCATCACGCGTGCCGACCTTCAGCTTTATCAATGGCCAACCAGCTTCTGCGAGGGCGCGCGCGCGGTTCCCCATTGCTTCAGGAGTGTCAATCCCGATCGAGTAGCTCGTCACCGGTCCTTGTGAAGCATCAAGCCCCCACGCTTGCCAGACCGGTCTTCCGAGGATCTTTCCCCAGAGGTCGTGCAGAGCCATGTCGACCGCAGCTTTCGCGCCGGTGTTATGGCGCACTCGGGCTTCGATCCGGCCAAGGATTGCTTCGATGGCAAAGGGGTCGTTGCCCAGAAGCGTGGCAAACTCGTCGAGACATGCGGTAACGGTTCCGCGAAGCTCGCCGTAATACCCGTACGGAGCCGCCTCACCGTGGCCCTCCCAAGTGTGACCGTCAGCATCTACCCAGGAGAGCCGGACGAGAACATTTTCGGCACGCGTGCGACTTCCACGACTGATCCGCCAGACGCCGGAAAGCGGAAGGTCCAAGGGTTCATGGGTGAGGGTGATGTCGGTCATGATGCATGGAAGCATACGACCCCGCCGCCCGTCACGAACCGCGCGACATTGCCTCGGTGATCGCGCGGGGTATCCCAGTGGTGACCGGGGTTTGAGGCATGTACCCGAGCGCATCCCTGGCGCGTGTGATGTCGGCCACATACCACGTCACCTCGCCCGGCCGAGACGACTCCACGCGGATGTCCGGTTGCAGATTGCGGGTCAATGCGATCAGGTTGACGACCCCGATGAGGCTGTGACCGGTGCCATGGGCCAAGTTGAAGGTCGATGCCCTGACTTCTGGATCACCATCCACGAGGCGTGTCAGGCAACGGACGAGACCATCCACAGCGTCATCGATGTAGGTGAAATCCAAGGTCTTTTCGGCTCCGAACACGGTGACTGGCCTGCCGGACTTAATCATGTCATCAAAGACCCAGATGGCACGTTCGAGGCGGGAAAGGTCGTCGTCGTAACGCCCGTAGACATTGCTGAAACGGATTATCGAGTACGGAAGCCCGTAACACCGGAAGTAACTTGAAGCCAGCGCCTCACCAGCAAGTTTCATTGCCGCGTACGGGCTGGGAGATGAGCGAAAATCGGCCTCAGCCTCGGAGATCGGGTTCTCTCGCCGGCCGAGATTTCCGTAGACCTCTCTCGATGAAGCCAGGATGATTGGGACGGAGTTCATCCGGGCAAACTCAAGGGCATTCGTGACCATTGCGTGGTTCTCGAAGGCACCTCGCGGGCGTTCGACCAGCGCGTGAACCTTCGCGTGTGCAGCCAAGTGGACGATTGCGTCTACCGTGCCAACTTTTGCACCACCTATCACGCCATCGCCCGGTTGGGCATCAGTGGTGAGGTCAGCAAGAACGGTCGGGAATGCAGTCGTCCAGGAATTCGGTCTGACATCAATGCCGATGACGTCATGGCCGGAGTTAACCAGCGCTATGCCAAGGTTCGTGCCAATCTGGCCCGAGGATCCGGTGATCAGTACCCGCACCTTGTCGTGTCCTGTTCAACCGAGCAATTGATGTAGCGCCAACGGGCCTAGATGATCACGAAAGAGAGGGTCACGATAATCGCAAGCATGACCGTTGCGAGAACGCCAATCCTCAGCAAATCTGTGCGAATGTGGCCGTACGTTGTCGAGGCAAGCTCAAGCGGGCTAGGGCCAGTTCGGGAACTCTGCCCCCGGGGTGCTGATCGTGACGTCACAGAGGTTCTTGAAAAAATGCCGCGCCGTTCCGCGACACTGACGCCAACCCGCTGCGAAAGCTCCTTGCGGGTCGCCTCCGGAAGGCCTGCTGGCCGGGGTGCTGGCTTCACCGCGACGGCCTCGGCACCAAGACTATCTGGCGCTGCAACCGTGGACGGATCACTGGTCACTGCTGGACGGGGCGTAACGCGACGTCCAACGGGACGCTGCCTGCCACCTGGCAATCGACGTGTCGTGTTCGGCATCGCGCGGTGAGTGTAGCACCGGACGGCGATGCTCGTACTCCAGCGGGCGTCAGAATGACGCTTCCGACCACTCTATACTTCGACGTGGTAACGATTGGCTCCCGAAGTTTCCTCCGGGAAACGTACGACCTGGTCATTGCCGGTGCCAGTTTTGCCGGTCTGTTAGCTGCTCGCGAAGCAGCGAGGCTTGGCGCATCGGTACTCGTGATTGATGCGCAGGCAATCGGTTCGGGTCAGACTTCCGCCTGCGCGACAACCCTCGGCGCGCTTCAAGCGCTAGGGATGACCGGAACGGTTCAGCAGGTTCATCGCGAGATGATCATCCATCTTGAGCCGGCTTCTGGTCGTCGGAACGACCCGCTCACGTTCCGCCTCCCGTATCCGTTTGCGACCTTTGACTACGGCCAGTTGTGCCGAAACCTCGCTGCGGACGGCGTGGCGGTAGGTGTGGAATTTGCGCGGGCGCGAGTGACTGGGTACGAGGCTTCTGAAGTTGTCACGGATCGTGGTCGTGTGCGGGGAAAGCTCACCATAGACGCGGCTGGGTGGCGTGCTCCGCTTGCAACCTCCATCGCGCCGGCGCACGTTCGCCGGGACCACTTGAGTTGTGGCCTCGAAGCCGAGGTTCCTCAGCCGCTTCGTTCGCCCGCATCAGGACTGCACTTCTGGGCAGGGCACGGCACGATTTGGCCCGGGTACGCGTGGGCCTTTCCAGCGGGGGCGGTGACCCGATTGGGTGTCCTAGCGTTTCCGGAGACGGGTGGACCCGTCTCGGCAAGCGGGTCATCGAAGAGTGGCACCATAAGTACGGTCAATGGTGCGAGCGTGGGACTGCGCACGGCCCTCGACCGGTTCATGGATGGTCCCGGCGCTGACTTCTGGTCTCCCGATGGCGGTCCGCCGTGGCGACGATCAGACACTGCGCCGACCACCGGAAGGCACCTGCATGGCGGGTTCATCCCCTGTTCGCCTAGACAACCGGTAGTTGGCGAGGTCATCTGCATCGGAGATGCAGCCGGGCACTGCTTCGGGCTCACCGCCGAGGGTATCCGTGCGGCCATGACATTCGCGGTTCGGGCCGGTCAGCTGGCAGGTGGTGTCGGGTCTGGCCGATGGTCCGCGTCAGACGCAAGGGCCATGTACTGGCGTTTCGCGACCATGCGCCGACCGTATTTCGTCCTTCTGAACTGGTTGCAAAGGTGGCTTGCAACACTCGGTGACACGGGCATCCGGCTATACAGCGAAGCGGCGCGCCCGGGGCCGATCTTCTGGTTCCTGATGGCCCAGTACAGGTGGGCCGCCGACCCCGTTCCGCTCCTGCGCATTCCGGCCTGAAAAGCGGTTGGCCCACCCACCCTGGAAGGGCAAGTGAGCCAACGATTGCCAACGATGCAGGCGGCCGGTCGACTAGATGCTCGGCTCGTCCAGGATTTTCTGGAGTTCCTCGTTCATCTGCTTCATGTAGGCAGGGGTTGGTTCAGCCTTGAGATCGGCAATGTCATTCATGTACTTGTTGATGATGTCCTGGACTGCGCCAGGCTGGGTCAACCGCAAGTTGCCGGGGTACGTGAACCCTTCAGGCTGGTCGATGTTGTCGCAATTGGCCTTCATGGCGGTCTTCGGGAAACGCGCATCGTTCAGGAGCTGATCTGAACAATAGACGTCCTTGCGGAAGCCCGGCGTGAGTGAACCGGCCGGCTGAAGCGCCAGGTTGACTCCTGCATCCTTGCTCGTGAGGGCCTTGAGGAGCTCCCAAGCGGCATCCTTGTTTTTCGATGCTGCATTGATCTGCTGCGTGTCGATGGACAAGAACCCGCCACGGCGCCCTGTCGGACCCTTGGGTGAGATGTCGAAGGTCCACTCGAAATTCTTGCCCGCAGCGTTGTTCACTGCGCCACGCTCTCCGGCCAGTCGGCCGAAGTAGAACGCCATCTTGCCTTCACCGAATTCCTTCGCGCCGTAGGTGCGCGGGGAGAACAGCTTGGCCTTGATGTTGTCGTAGAACCACTTCGCCATCTGCACGGCCGGGGCTGAGTCCATCATGGCCTTCTTTCCGGGGCCGTTGCCCGGGTCAAGGACCTCGCCGTTGAAGCGTCGAACGTTGCCAACCAACTGCTCGAAGCCGCCCCACGTGTAACCACATGGGTAGAACTCTTCCGGCCACGATGCAGACTGCTTCACCTTCTTGGCGGCCTCGATCATCTGCTCGAGTGTCCAGTCAGGGGTTGGTTCCGCGATGCCGGCCTTCTTGAGCATGTCGCGGTTCCAGTACATGAACATCCATGCCACCTGTCCACGAACCGGGAGGCCGAACACC
>Ga0209190_1002527_pt1 | contig 12300 bp, 22 predicted proteins | sample M_140205_XF_Meta_FD_187315 | JGI IMG/M metagenome (GOLD analysis project Ga0209190, IMG submission 187315) | Freshwater microbial communities from Lake Montjoie, Canada to study carbon cycling - M_140205_XF_MetaG (SPAdes) (version 2) | ecosystem: Environmental > Aquatic > Freshwater > Lake... | reverse complement strand
CATTTCACGCACAACTTTGTCAAGTTTGGTGTCCATGGGTCCAATAAGATCTTTAAACTTATCAGACTCTTTTTTGTTTACTGTACTAGTAGTCATGTGTGTCCTTTGTTGCTTATGTGTATATTATAGCAGATCACGATTTATTGGTCAAGTTATGATGCAGGATGGCTCAGCAAGAACCAACTGAGTTCTTTGTCTGTTGCAACATAGATACGATAGTCATTGTATTTGGCACTGAAGGCCCAGGTGGAGTTGATGTCATCTGGTTCAAATTCTTCTGCATGGTGTTGTTTGGCTCGTAGCAGTTCGCTTCGCACTTCAACGTCTTGGCCCCAACCGTAATTGGTAGTAAACCAACGCCGAGCACGATCAAAATCCAACACACCAGTACCCAACCAATGTCCTTTTGAAAACTCTATCACATATTGGTAGGTGGTACGATGGCTGTACCTGTGATCTAATTTTACAACTTTGTATTTCATGGCAGGAAAAGAAAAGGGGCCATGTGTCCACAGCCCGTGTATTTAATCCACACGACCCCTTAAACTTAGGCCGACGCTTGCAAGATATACTTGCCGTAACGCTGGTGGAACTCGTCAAAGTTCTTCAACTTGGTTGGAAGGAAGGGCAAGTCGTATGTGGTCAACGCAATACGAGCACCCATCACAGTCAACTCAGTCTCAAAGTTCTTCATCATGTAACCCAGGAAGTTATCGGCCATCTCATGGAACTTCTTGTCTTCTACCTTGTTCTCGATAGCACCCTTGAGTTCATAACACATGGAGATCACCAAACTGTACATAGCCGACACTTCTTTGACTTCCAGTGTCTTGACCTTGCCACTCAAGATGTCTGCTGGGTTGGGCATCTTGCCTGCAACCTTTTTATGTGCCATAAACTTCACAGCAAGACCTTCCCCCACAGTACCTGCAATCAAGTTCATGGTGGTGTCGTCGTCGCTGGCGTCGTCCAACAACTGGCTCACAAAGGTCCAAGAGCGTGGTGTAGCAAAGGCACGGCTTGCGGATTTTGCATCAAAGTCGTACAGGTCCTGCTTGGCAAAACTCAAGTAACCAACCACGTCCTTGTGAACCCGGTTGTTAACTGCCCACTCAAGCCATGATGGAAAGTCCACTTTCATCTCTTGGTGGATGAAACGGTTTGCCAGCGGAGTTGGCATGCGATATGTAACACCTTTGTCGCTTTCACGGTTACCTGCGGCAACCATCACAACATTGTCCGGCAACTTGTACTTGCCAATGCGTCGATTCAAAATCAACTGATAAGCGGCACTCTGGACAGAAGGTGCGGCACTATTAAGTTCGTCCAAGAACAGCACCACAATAGGATATTGTGCGGCAGTTTCCTCATCAGGCAGTTCCACAGGAGGAGCCCAATCCATCTTGCCAATGTCCTTGTTATAGAACGGGATACCACGAATGTCTGTGGGCTCCATCTGGCCCAAACGCAAGTCGATCATTAGACCGTTCAAGTCGTTTGTAATGCCTTCAACAAGTTCACTCTTGCCAATGCCGGGGGGACCCCACAAGAACAAGGGACGTTTGACTTGGAATGCTTTAAGCAAAGATTTTTTTGCTTGAAGCGAGGTAACGGTACGGGATTCTGACATGGGCTGTGCCTTTCAAGTTAATAAGTCTATATTGTAGCAGAAGTTGATTTAGTGGTCAACTGTTTATTGTTGCAAAAGGGCTGAGAACTTCTTCGAGTTCTTCAACTACCTCGGGCTTTTCATAAATCCAACTCACTGGGATTTCCAGTTCTCGAGCAATCTCCATTGCAGTCCGGCCCTTCTCCAGCAGGTACCGGATATCCAAATCAAGTTCGCTCATTCGACTCATGCTGTCTCCTTAAACACTCGAGAATCCATCATTTCACACAGGATGAATTTAGCGATATTCAATTGTTTTCGAGCATGCTCTTTTGCACGAGTGTGGTTGCTGTTTATTGCCACCATTTCCTGTGTATCAGAAAGTATACCCATCACAACCATTTCGAGACCTGAACAATTGGCTGTGATACTTTGCATATACTGTTCACGAATTTCTTGTTCTGTGATACCGTAGCACTTGCTTTCAAACTCTGTCATTTTGGGCTCCTTTTTAGTTTCTATACAAGTATTATAACAAATTGGGAATTTCGAGTCAACCTGCGGAGATCACAACTTCGCCGTCGTCATCTACTTCTACAAGAGGAGTGGTGTAACCCCAGTCGCTGTCATGTGCAACCACACGAGCGTCTACGGGCATGGTGCGAAGGATTTCGATCAAGTCTGCTACGGTCATCTTAGATTCCTTTTGTTTCTTTATGTGTATATTATAGCAAATCGGTAATTTCTGGTCAACCAAATGCTTTCACTAGCCCTGTGAGCCCAATTGCCAGGGCAACAATGTTCACTAACAATTGTGGTTTATTTGCAACACGGATTGACCATGCCATAAACAAAATTGTGCCTAAAAAGAAGGCAAGTATATTGTAGGGATAGGCACTAGGGCCCACGGCGTTGAGACTGTGGCCTGCTATGATAAACACGGCTCCTGTCCACTGTAGTATTTCATTGATTTCTAATTTCATGTTATTATTATAACCGATCTTGAATATTTGGTCAAGTCAAAAAAAAGCCCTACACACAGTAGGGCTTTTGTAATACTCTAGTATTACTTTTTACATAGTGGGTCCGTTGCCACTTTTAAACCCTAATACACCACCTTCTTCTTCGATACGCTTATAAACGTCTTCCAACAAAATAGGTGCAAAGTCTGTGGCTTCGACGCAAACACAATGATACCGAGGATCAATTTCATTGCCGTATAATACAGTTCCGGTTTTGGCATCCACACCGCGGGCCTTCTTTACTCTAGTGGCATGCAAGTGTCCATGGATGTTAGTACCAAAGCGACCCAATGAAGCCTCATGCACAGGGATATGACTCAATATCATTCCATTCATCACATGGTATGCACGTAACTCACGAAAGTATTCGCGGTACTCGTCATCACGAAAGATATCGTGATTACCACGGATCAACACTTTGTCCCCGTTCAAGCGACTTAATGTCTTCAATGCCTTGCGATTGATCACAACGTCACCCAAGTGGTAGACCTTGTCGTTAGGGCGTACACGGTCGTTCCAACGACGGATCATTTCCTCATCCATCTCGTCTGGATCAGTCCAAGGACGCAATTTCACCTCAGGATCATCAGGATGCGTGAAGCGACAGACACCGGCGTGTCCAAAGTGTGTGTCACTGACTAAAAATACTGCTGGCATCTTGTGCTCCTTTCTTTAATTTCTAATTATAGCATTTTGGGAATATCTGGTCAAGTAGTACTAAGTTATTACTTCTTGCCAGGTATGATCGCCCATGTACTTGACTTGCATTATGTACTGGTAGTCTTCGGGAATGCCAGTGTTCCAGTCCGAGGGTCCGTTGATAACCAGTAGATTTTTCTCGTGTCGCTTGTGCCACACCAACCAGTAACAGTGACCCATTACAATCTGAAAATTGTATTCTGCGGCATATACCGCATCAGTTACATCAAGTCGTCGTTTGATGTCTTGGGCTTGTTTTTCTAGTACTGTAACCAACTCCATGATACGATCATATTCTTGCTGGGCATACATCCTAGCATGATTGATCATGAGATCTTTTTGTTTTTCTACAGGTACTAGATCAAACTTGGGACCTAGTGTACTGGTGGCGTAAGGTGTTACGTTGCGATTAACAAAATGTACCAAGGTGTTGCCAGTTGCAACATCAAAACTTTCACGACCCTTGGCTGAGTTTGGCTGATCAGAATCCGCCATATTCCTTGTAACGTCGACGTGGTTCGATGTCCAATTGCTTGTACAAGTACTCACGACCAACTAACCCATATTCGATTTCTTTGAGAGCCGTGACCACTGCGCTGTGTTTTGGACCATCAAGTTTTGGTTTATCGCCGCGGCCTAATTCTCTAGCACGACGAGCACCAATCAGCACTAGGTCGTAGCGATTTTCCACAGCAGCCACAGCGGCCTCGTTGCTGAGTCCTAGAGTTGATTCATATCTTAATGCGTCTTGAATGTCTTGTACTTTATTCATCTTGGTCCTTTGGTAATCCGTTTGAGTGTCGATCTGAAGTTTTTTCTAAGTCTTGAAACAGTCGTTTTTCTTGCTGAGTCAATCTATCCTTGTGTGTCTTGCGTGGGTTACCGCACAAGAAACAACCGGGATTTCCACAATCCATAGCATGGTGTTTGGCCAGTCTATGTGGTTGTTTGATATTGGTCTGATTAAATGTATTGTGTGATCGGGCAATCTTTACTTGCCTTGAAATCGCCACATCTGTTTTGTGACGACGTTTGGAGTTTAGGTATCGGGCTAGATCGTTGCTCATACAGTTATTTAAGTAGGACGAAACTTAGTATAACAGGTTTCGTCCTCTAGGTCAACTGTTTAGGACTTTTGCAACCGAATTCATTACTGAAGCGATACGTCCAATATCACGAAGTTGTTCTACTGTGTAGCCTTCCTTCTTTAATGTTTCGTAGTGCGCTTTCACACAGAAGTGACACTTGCCCACAATACTCGCGGCCAACGAGAATGCTTCAAAGTTGCTCTTGGTGGTTCCGCCATGTGACGCAATAGCATTCATGCGTAACTGTGCTGGCAGCCCTGTCAGCGCAGGATCATCGGCCATCTCAACGTAAGGGTACCAACTGTTTGTCATTGCCATCAGGCTTGCCGCCGTTAGTGCGGCATCACGAACAACCGCTTGTTCTTCTGTAAAATTACTACTAACAAATGTAACTAACTTTCCATTGCCTGTGGCAAACGCCGCCGCTAAGGCACAAGCATTGGCAACTTCATCTGTCAAGGTGCTTCTTTTAATAACCGAATCCAGATTTAATTTAATATCTTTTGCGTATTCTGGTAACGCTTCTTTAATTTGATCTACCCAACTCATTTTGTTTTCCTTTATGTAATTTTTCTACTGTTCCTCTTGACAATCCAGTTTTTAATCTGGCTTCAGTCATTGATTTATAAACTACACCATTTATTTCAACAGATTTAGCATTATACGGAAGTTTTCCATACATAGGATTTTTTGATCCCAGTTTTGTTTCTGACATTAAATTCAATGTATCTTCTGAATGCCTATATCCATACGCCGGATGATCTATTCCAAACTTGCCATGCATTGGATTGCCCGACCCACTTAATGCGTCACTATTTTTTTTCTTATGATAATCGGCTTGACCGTAATAAAATCCTTCTGGCAATGTATCGTGCTTTATTTGATACGACACTTCGCTGTCAGTAATCCATCTTTTTCCTTTGTTTCCATCACCGTGTTTCTTTAAGGTAGCAGGTGAGAATCCGTAGTAAAATCCTTCTGGCATAACTTCGTCTTTGAACAAAGTCTTATCTACTATTCCGTCAGTAATAGGACTTTTTCCAGTATGTAGTTGTCTTACTCTTTCTGCTAAAAGTCTTCTAGTAGAAGAATATATTTTACTACCTCTCCTGCCAGACATCAAAACTAATGCAAATGCCATCTTACCTCTAGATTCACCTTCGGTCATTCTTACTAAAAGTTTATGACAGATAAAATGTTCTCTAGCAGTTAAGTCAACTAGATTGTTAAAAGAATTATCCCCACCCATTGAACGAGGAATAATATGGTGTGTTTCTTTATATTGGTCTTTTGGTAGCACTCTTGATCTAGCACTTTCTATAATAGAAAAGTAGATACGAGTGTATCGGTTGGTGATAAATATCATTGCTGATTGCTCCTTTGTAGCATTAGAGTAGTTGGGGGTTCCAGCCCCGCGAACTACACTATTATTTATCACCAACTCTTCCATTTACTTGCCTAGTGTTTCCTGACCAATTTGTCTATTACACTGACATAGTTCCCCTGATTGGCAAGAATCTAAAACTCGCAATGTTTCTTCTGGACTACGGCCCACATTTAGGTTATTGACTGTGACATGTTGGATAACATTATCTGGGTCAATAATAAATGTTGCTCTCAATGGTGCTCCTGCCGGGGCAAAAAATATACCTAACTGCTCAACTAAACTTAGTTCGCCTCGTTGCGTATCGGCAAACTGTGTATGACGGATTGTTTTTAGATCAGGGTGGGCATTTTGCCAGGCTACGGCACAGAATTCATTATCTGTTGACCCTGTAAGCAATACAGCATCTCGATCCTCAAAATCTTGGAACAATTTGTCATACCCAACAATTTCTGTGGGGCAAACAAAAGTGAACGATTTTGGATAGTACACAATCACTTTCCACTTGCCTTCGAATGACTCGTCGGTAATGGTATAGAAAGCGTCTTGGGGTTGTCCGGGTTTTACACCAGTGACAGCAAATGGGGTTAACTTATCGCCTACAGTTTTCATATTTTCTCCTTGATTAATGAAACTCAGTGTTTGTACTGAGTTGCTATTATATAGCATAGGAAACGTCTAAGTCAAGGCATTTTGCTATTGAATTTTTCTATGACGATAATAAAAAAAATTTTGGCCGGCCCTGAGAGACTCGAACTCCCAACCTCCAGTTTCGAAGACTGGCACTCTATCCATTTGAGTTAAAGGCCGATTGGTGCTCCTAGGGGGTAACGATCCTCCGTCTATACATTACCAATGTATTGTAATGCCTTTATACTATAGGAGCAAAAAATAAAGAAAGTACTGCTTTGCGTTTAAAGGTGCGGAATACATCACTGCACTCCCTTCCTTCCAGGCACATGGTACGACTGTGACTAGCAGTCTGGCAACTTAATCCCCAGAGGTCCTGGATACGTATAAGGTCCCTAGCAGTTGGGCCCACAGTCAATGAGTTTCTATCACACTTTCTTTACTTAACTTGGAGCGGAATACCAGAATCGAACTGGTGACATGACCTTGGCAAGGTCGCGTTTTACCCCTAAACTAATTCCGCATTAACTTATGCCGCTAGACTCTTGAATCTATCTGCGGCATAACTGGCCGCAAACGCATCGGGCTTGACAAAAGGTATAACATTACATACACCTTTGATGTAACCAACTGCTTGGCTGATCACACAACTTGAACCATACATCTCATCTGGGTTGATGTCAAGATGAACTTCAACTTCGCGACCATCTAGAACTTCTTCAAGTTTTAGATACAGTTCGCTGACCTTGTACACTTCAGTCATTAGTCGTGTGCTTGGTCGGCTGGCTTTTTGATCCCAGTCACGCTCACGTTGTACTTCGCCAAATAGTTTGCAACCGTTGTTGCCGTTGATGTGTACCACAATGGCTAGAATATAATCTGCATACCATTTGCCCTCAATCTTGACACGTTCCGAGTCGCAACCAAGATAGATTTTTGTTTCGGGAGTTTGGACCCGGATAAACGCTGCCACTTGATCAATGTCTAGTTTTTTCATCATCTTCTTTCTATTTAACTCCGCAAACATTACAGTTTTATTATCTGGTACCCCTGGTGAGATTCGAACTCACATATCATACTCCTCTGTTTGAGAGAGGCGACTTTACCAAAGTTTGTCCACAGGGGCCAATTGGTACGAGTGGCCGGACTTGAACCGGCAAGCCGAAGCGGAAGATTTTAAGTCTTCTGAGTTTACCGATTTCTCCACACTCGCAACATGGTGCCCCAAGAGAGACTCGAACTCTCAAAATTTGGCTTCTAAGACCAACACGTATACCAATTCCGTCATCGGGGCAAAACACATGGCACGGGAACTAGGGATCGAACCTAGGACGACAGAGTCAAAGTCTGTTGTGTTACCTCTACACTATTCCCGAACAAAAACTATATGGTGGTGATAGAAGGTATCGATCCTTCCTCCTCGGCTTATGAAGCCGGTGCGCATCCGTCTACGCCATATCACCTGGGGTGTCGTATGAGAATCGAACTCATGATAGCGGAATCACAACCCGCGGTTTTGCCACTAAACTAACGTCACCATAAGGAAACTCTCTGCGGTACTTGCAACCACGATGACCTTGCTTCCTGGCACCTCTTGACCGTTCTGCAGAATAAGTCAAGTTCAGTGTTGTTCCAGTGTAGTCACTCAGAGAGTTTTCTTATGGTAGGGGTACGGAGAATCGAACTCCGATTAATGGGTTAAAAGCCCACTACTTTAGCCGTTAAGTTATACCCCCACTAATCTTATCACTCTTGTCACTTGTCATGACAGATCTCCTTTTAAAAATTGGTAGCCAGAACAAGAATTGAACTTGTAATAATCGCTTATCAAGCGACCGTTATACCATTTAACTATCCGGCTATAAATATGTGTATGATTACAACTGCTGATGATGCCATGCTATCCTTGTACCAACAGGCACAGGGCAATTACCAACAACGCTTCTATTCTACAGTCACACGTGAGTTTAAACCTGATCCTATGCTGATCAATCCAAAGAAAGAGTTTAAACTTGATATTACGTTTATGGTACATCCTGACGGACTCGAACCGCCGACATCTTCGGTGTAAGCGAAGCACTCTACCAACTGAGTTAAGGATGCCGATTTGGCGGAAGCGGTGAGATTCGAACTCACGGTACCTTTCGATACGCTGGTTTTCAAGACCAGAGCCATAGACCGCTCGACCACACTTCCTTTAAGGGATTAGGGCACAACTTCTACGATCGTTGATTGCGTGAAGTCTTTGTTGTTTAAAGTTAGCATAACGACATTCTGTAACAGAAGGCTAACTCCCTAAAACTTGGAGCACTGGGCTGGATTCGAACCAGCGATTTTACGGATTTGCAATCCGTTGCATTGGGCCACTCTGCCACCAGTGCGCTATTGGTCGGAATAGTAAGATTCGAACTTACGACCTCCTGGTCCCAAACCAGGCGCACTGCCAGGCTGTGCTATACTCCGTTGATTTTTTTCTTGAATTTCATTCCCACATAAGCGCCAAAGAAGGCACCTGCCAGGGCTGGAATGAGAGCCCAATGATCTTCTGTATAGTTAATCACGGCTACGCTGGCTGTTAGTGTTACTACCATCGACCACCACGCGGCATGCCATGGACGATCATCTTGAATTGATTTTACAAAATAGATGTACAACAGGTCTGTGGCAAAAACTGCCAAAAACGTTACAATGTAACTCCACATATTATTTTTTCAATGTGGGTTCTTTTGTTTTTTCTATTTCTGGTGGTTCAGCAAATCTTGCTGAACTAGTAAATCCTACCCAACTATCTTCAGTGAAGATTCTAATTGGTTTCCAGTAACGAGAAATAATGTTGTTAACCACAACAAGTCCAATTATTATTACAATAAATCCCAATGCTGTTAAAACACTACCGGCTAGAAATACTGCCGCTTGATCCATGTCCATAATGTTTCCTTAATCTGCTTGTCGCGTAATATAATACTGTCGCATACGTTCTGCACCGAACGTTACTGTCATGTTGTGTTTGACTTTTTCAATGTCAAATGGTTTGCAACTAAACACATCCAAATAACAACTGGCTGGGTTGTCGATAAAATGTGCCACAATACTAGATGTGGTAATAATCTGCACTACTGAGTATCCTGAATGATATGGTTCTTGACCATTATAAGTAATCACCGGTTCTCCGTGTGCCTTCATGTCTATGTCGACCACAAGTTTTCTAATCCATTGATCCAACAACACAGGATCACGTATGCGATCTGGATCACAGCCACCACAATCTAGTATGAGATGATATCCCCAATAGTTCATAATTTTTCCTCTGGAGCGGAAGGCGAGATTCGAACTCGTCTATTTCAGTTTGGAAGACTGACGTGTAACCGTAAACACTTCATCCGCATTTTTATATTATACATAAGTTATTGGTCATTGTCAATATCTAATATTTCATAATTTATGATTTTATAACCATATGTGTCGGCCAAACTCTGTTGCATTTCGATGTATTTTTGCGCCGACTCTAGATCAACCCAAGGTCGTTCAATGGTGTTGTGATTCACACGTTTTAGATAGTAAGGCTGTGATTTGCCTTGGATATCAGGTCTTGCAAAAAACATCAGAGTGTCAAACACCAACCTAGTTATTTGTTCATGTTCAGTAGGAGGTGTCATTGAGATTCTGGTTATTTTAGTAAACTTCATATAATTGGTGCCCCCACCATGATTCGAACACGGCACCTACTGATTACAAATCAGTTGCTCTACCGAATGAGCTATAGGGGCAAATTTTGGCTCCCCGACCTGGATTCGAACCAGGCTTCACGGATTAACAGTCCGCCGCCTTCACCTAGATTGCTCTCGGGGAATAATTTCAACTGACCGGGCGTCTTGATCACGTATGGCCCACTCAGTGGATCCCACACGTATGTGAAGACAACAGGCCATACGTCTTAACACAGTCACGGTCCTTGTGGCAACAATGCCCATTTGCTGTAAACGTTCGTTAGTCACGCTGCCTATCACAGCCTGGTCATTCGCTTTCAAGTCGTTCAATGTCATATTTTTTGGCGGAGCGTTAGGGAGTCGAACCCTATCAGCGGCTCGTCACCACCGCGGGATTAGCAATCCCGTGCCTTACCATCCGGCCCACGCTCCTTGCTTGTATTATATAGTCAACGCAACATCATGTCAATAGATTGTTGAATTTTGTTAGAATCTTGCAGGATTGTTAAATAATAATATGTCTTTCTACCACAAACTGAATCTACCAGCCGATCCCTTAAAACCTGAACTGAAAAATCAGTTATGGGATTTGAAAAAACCTGGCTATAGTCCACGTTATAGCACTCAACATTTTGACGCTAAACAATATATTCGACAAGATATAGTTGATACTCTTGAAAAATTAGGATTGCCAATTAAGTACTTTGTAGATTTTGGTAAGAAAGATGTAGAGTCGGCCCGCAGTTTTTTGCACTCTGATATTTGTTACTACAATCAAAAATGGACAAAGATTCCAATGGCTATAAACTGGGACCTGACACCTGGAGATACTCAATTTTCTTGGTACGACGTTGGAAATCTTGTACCAACTGATCCTCCCGAACCTGAAATTAATAAGTTATCTGTAACGATTCCCCAACAACATATTACTAAAAACTTCACTATACAACTGTATAAAGATACATCTGAAACTGACTACGATCGTAACAACTACGATGTCAGTAGTTGCCGACTACTAGAAAGTCTACGTATTGAACACAGCACTGCGTATCTAGTTAGAACCGATGTACCTCATCAAATTATCTACCGTAGCGAAAACGCCACAGGTCGAATGGGCATCAGCATTAGATTTGATCTGGACAAAGTTTCCACTTGGGATCAAGCAATCGATATGCTACAGCCATTGATTGTCAACTAATTTGGTGGAGACGGCTGGAGTCGAACCAGCAGTGCCAGAGGCGGCGGATTTACAGTCCACTGGGGTTACCAATTTTCCTACATCTCCAATTTGGTGGACCGTCCCGGGTTCGAACCGGGGACTGAGGCTTGCAAAGCCACTGTGTTCCCAACTATACCAACAGCCCATGATTTGGCGACTCGTGATGGAATCGAACCACCGCTAGAAGTTTTGGAGACTTCCGCACTGCCACTATACTAACGAGCCACAACACACTCTTGCGAATGTGTGTATCGAAGCACACCAAGATCACAAACCCCGACCTGCTATGGCCGCACGAACCTTTTCGGTACTGGTATGCTTCGATACACTCGGATTTTTTTATGTACAAGAACACAAGCCATCCCCGAGGCCGCCCATTTGCAGTTTAGAGTGATGCAGGCTCGCGTTGCCGTTACACTTTGATAACTGTTATTGCACGTTATCGTGAATCCACTTCCAATATTCTTCTGTTGTCATTATGATTCTCCTAAAAAGAAAAACCCTGGAGTTTCGAGTTCCAGGGTCCTTGTATTAGATACGGTTGTATACTATGTTAGGACCCTGTGTCTCCTAGAATGCTTGTTGATAAGCGACCATAGACATGCGACCAGGCTGGTGCCTGATTAAACATAGTCTTGGGTAGCAATGAACAAAGTTGTGTTTTCATAGTATCAATTATAGTTTATTTACCTTTGTGTGTCAATCACTTTGGTAAATTTGGTTGCGGGAGACGGAATCGAACCGCCGATCTTCAGGTTATGAGCCTGACGAGTTACCGCTTCTCCATCCCGCGGTATGGTTATTTATAAATGCTCTGGCGTCCCCCGGCGGTAATTATAGTGTATCAGAAATTTCGTCAAGTTGCCCCAACTAGTCTATTCATCACTTACACCCTCCACCCGCTTCCCGACAGGGACCGTTCTCGCATTGCCAGCGCCGGTT
>Ga0209190_1002526_pt1 | contig 12301 bp, 10 predicted proteins | sample M_140205_XF_Meta_FD_187315 | JGI IMG/M metagenome (GOLD analysis project Ga0209190, IMG submission 187315) | Freshwater microbial communities from Lake Montjoie, Canada to study carbon cycling - M_140205_XF_MetaG (SPAdes) (version 2) | ecosystem: Environmental > Aquatic > Freshwater > Lake... | reverse complement strand
TGGGGTATATTAATATTATACAGACTATCGGCTAATTTGGCTGTTACCTTCAATAATTCAACATATTCTTTTTTATCAAAACCTGGTTTCAATTTTATTGATTGGCAAAATGAGGGAGAGGCTAGAACAAATATAAACGACATGAAGAGTAATCTCATAGCCTATAATTTTAAAAAGGTATTTTATCGAATCCTATAATTTCAATTTTTACTGATGCTGAAATGCCGCCTGGATTAATACCTGGTTGGCCTTCGGGGATATCTATATTAAGTGCTTTATAATAATCCACCCAAGCAGGGAAGTAGTTGTGGGATTTAGGATCTTTAAATGTCATGGGTTCAAGTGAAAAAAAGTCTTTTCCATTGTTTGCATCTTTAAATGCGGCATAAAGTAATTCGCTGCAATACCATTTATTATTGTTGGGTAAAAAAGCATCGTCGTAGGGTTCGCCTACTTTTGATTTGGCATAGGCTAAGGCTTTATTGATCAGTGATTGAAATTCAGGCTTTAATCTGCCATGGGTTATGTTATTAACAGCAACAGTGTCACCACTCCGGGTAAAAAAAGTTTTCAATGAATTAATTTGAACCTTATCGCCAATGGCTTCTAATACTTTTAGGGTGTCATTTATTTTTACTACTAAACTAATATGTGAATAGTCTTTTCCATTGGCTCCTTCTGTTACGGCTTCAATGGCATCGCAAAGTGGACCGCAGTTTAAATTTTGAAAAAGTAAATCTCCTTCTTGTAATTGATTATTGTTGCTTTTGTGATTACAACTTTGTAAAATCGCTGTTAGCAGCAGACTATATAATAGTATTTTTTTCATGTAATGATGGGCAGCAAAGATATAGAATAGCTCGCGGGATAAAGCCCTAAGCTATTTTAAATAATAGAATATAATAAATAGCCTAGGGTTTAAATCCTAGGCTATTTATAAGAATGAATTAGAAAACTGTCTTATCAGTCTATTATTGTAATCGTATACAGTTGAATGTGCCAGATACTACATGTGAATTTCCCGAAATATCACAAATATTTCCGGAAAAGCTTCCAGAAACATATCCTGCTCCAGAATAACCAGAAGTAGCAACGGAGTTTTGGTCTAGCTGAGAAATATTGAAAGTGATATTAGAACCAGGAAACTGCGAGGAATAAACTGTTGTTGAGTTAAATATTATAGTAATTACATTTCCTACAAGCGTGTTTTGGTCGTAAGAAAATTCATTCATTATAAAATTTCCAGTTCTAACACTTGATAATTCTACGCCTATTGTTTGATCTCTTACTCCGCCATTTGTTGGGCTTGACATAGTCATAGCTACATTTGGATTTGTGCCAGAATTTCCTGCGTAAATTGCTTGACCATCATTAGATCCTGTAGCAGGTAAGGTTCCAGACCAGCTAAAAGCAGGTGTCGTATCAAAAGTTAATTCCCAGCTGCAAGTGCCACCGCCTCTGCCTGAGTCCGATTTTTTACAAGATGAGATAGTGAGTGAGCATGCGAAAAGAAGAGCGTATAAAATTACTTGTTTCATTTTTTAAAGTTTATTTAATACTAATATAATATAATTGGTTATTTATTCAAAAATAATAAATCAATCACAATATCTGAATTGCTGTTTTCGCTTATAGTTAAGATATGCAATGGCTGGTATGGTATACACTAGGCTAGTAATTTATTTCAGCAACTTCAAGTCGGGCTGAGCATATTTATACACCTTAAAATAAATTGTAGTCTTCGTTTGAAAAACACCTTCAATCTTTGAGAGCTGGTCAACAAATTCTACAAGATGGTCATTATTACGGCACATCACATCTACTTCCAAATCATATTCACCTGAGGTCATGGCTAAAAAACTAACTTCAGGAAAGGTTGAAATTTGCTGCGCTACTTTTTCTTTGAAGGTAGCTGGCCTTACACAAACTGCTATTTGTGCATAACAATTGAATCCTACTTTGGATGGATCAACTCTTCCTATTATATTAATAGTGCCATCTTCGATGAGCTTATTAAATCGAGTACGAATAGTGCCAATTGATACCTTCAGCTTTTCTGCTATGATGGTAAAAGACATCCTGCCATCTTCCTGAAGATTAGATAAAATGGCAAAATCTAGCTCATCAAGGGCCTTGGTATGCTGCATAAAAGGTAATTTTTGGACTTAAAAGTATAAAATTATACAAATATTTTTTTATTTACTAAAAAAATTATAATTTTCCCCTTTAATTACTACAAAAAATATAGTTATACGTATGAAGTATCAGCCCATTTCTAATTTTATAGGAGGCAAATTTGTTGCTCCTAGAGGAACTAAAACCATGCAAGTGATTTCACCTCTTGATGGAACTCCGCTTTCAACAGTACCCATTTCTTCTGCAGCTGAACTTAATGATGCAGTTGAAGCAGCCAAAAAAGCATTTCCAGCTTGGAGTAAAACGCCCATTAAAGAAAGAGTACAAGTTTTCTTTCGCTATAAATATCTTCTTGAAAAGCATATGAAAGAACTTTCTGAATTAGTGCAGGAAGAAAATGGTAAAACTTATAGTGAAGCAGTTGCCGAAATTGAAAAGAGCATTGAGCTTACCGAATTTGCTTGCTCTCTTCCCCAGCTTGTTACAGGAGAAATTCTTGAAGTGAGCAGAGGGGTGGAATGTCGAACTGAGCATATGCCCTTGGGTGTTGTGGCCTCTATTGTGCCTTTCAATTTTCCAAGCATGGTTCCTAACTGGACTATCCCCAATGCTATTGCACTTGGAAATTGCATGATCATTAAGCCTTCAGAAAAAGTACCATTGAGTTGCGGAAGACTTGCTGAGTTATTAAAGGAAGCTGGTTTGCCTGATGGAGTATTCAATATTGTTCACGGAGATGTTGAAATTGTAGAAGCTATTTGTGATCATCCCGGTATTGAAGCAGTAAGCTTTGTAGGATCTACCAAAGTAGCTAAGATTGTTTATCAACGTGCTACTTCCAAATACAAGCGCTGCCTGGCTTTGGGCGGTGCAAAAAATCACCTTATAGTATTGCCCGATGCTATTCCAGCTATGACGGCTCAAAATGTGGCAGCTTCTATGAGTGGTTGTGCAGGCCAACGTTGTATGGCGGCTTCGGCTATGGTGGGAGTAGGAAATGTGGGTCACATTATAGAAAAAATATGTGACGAGGCTCGTAAAATTATTCCTGGCGAAAATCTTGGTGCTGTTATTAATAAAGAATCGAAAGATAGAATTGAGCGTTACATCACTCAGGCTGAAAAAGATGGCGCTAAAATATTAGTTGATGGCAGAAATACTGTGGTAAAAGGAAAAGAAAATGGAACTTATGTTGGGCCTACTGTAATTGATTTTGTAAAACCCGAAATGAGTGTGGCTAGTGAAGAAATTTTTGGGCCTGTAATCAGCATTATGCGCACCAACACTGTTGATGAGGCATTGGCTATTGAAAATGCAAATCCTTATGGTAATGCGGCTAGCGTATTTACTCAAAATGGGGGTATGGCACGTTATATTATTGATCATGCAAGTGCGGGAATGATTGGTGTAAACGTAGGCGTTCCCGTGCCTCGCGAACCTTTTTCTTTTGGCGGATGGAATGAAAGTAAATTTGGAGTGGGCGATATTACAGGAAAGAGCTCTATTGAATTTTGGACAAAACTTAAAAAGAGCACCACCAAATGGAATGCCGAAGCAGGCATCAATTGGATGAGCTGATTTTGAATTGTAAATTGTAATACTTATTTTATCAGACAATTGAATACTATGTCGGAAAAGACCATCTCTCAAGCTGCTGAAATCATTCAGAATAATCAAGATTATACACTGTTCAGTTGGAGCAAACAGAAGAATTCAAATCCAATTGCTGTTAAATATGCTAAAGGAGTTTACTTATATGATTATGATGAAAAGCGTTATTTAGATTTTTCATCGGGATTGATGAATGTAAATATCGGTCATGGTAACCAGCGAATAACAGAAGCAGTTACTAGGCAAATGCAGGAAGTAGCTTATGTTACGCCAAGTTGCGTTACAAAAGTGAGAGGTGATTTGGGAAAAAAACTTGCAGAGATTTGTCCTGGCGATTTGAATAAAGCTTTTTTCACATTGTGCGGCGCCACATCAATAGATAATGCTATTAAGCTTGCTCGTTTATATACAGGGAAGCATAAAATTGTTACACGTTATCAATCTTATCATGGGGCGTCAATAGGTGCAATCTCTGCAAGTGGCGATCCGCGTCGTATTCCAGTTGATGCCCAGCAAGCTCCCAACTTTGTGCATTTCGATCTTCCTTATCTCTATCGTTGGGAATATGGAGAAGAAAATTTATTGAAAGAAACTGTTGCTCAATTTGAACGCATGATTGCCTACGAAGGTCCTGGTACTATTGCAGCAATTTTATTAGAAGGAGAGTCTGGCTCTTCAGGTTGTTTTCAATATCCAAAAGGCTATCTACAAAAAGTGCGTGAAATATGCGATAAGCATGGCATTTTATTAATCATGGATGAAGTAATGAGCGGCTTTGGTCGTACAGGAAACTGGTTTGGTTTTCAAAATCATGATATCGTTCCTGATATGATTGCAATGGCTAAAGGACTTACTAGCGGGTATCTTCCTTTTGGTTGTTTAATGGTTTCTGATAAAATCGCATCTAAATTTGATGATGCCATTCTTCCTCTCGGGCTTACTTACTCTGCTCATCCTGTTTGTTGTGCTGCTGCGCTCGAAACTTTAAAAATTTATGAAGACGATGGGCTCATTGAAAATGCTGCTCGTATGGGTAAATATGTTGAAGAAAAAGTGGAGCTATTGAAACAAAAGCACCCATCTATTGGAAATTTTCGTACAGCTGGATTGCTTGGTTGTATTGAGTTGGTTAAGAACCGCACTACCAAAGAGCCAATGGCTCCTTTCAATGCAAAGCCTGATGAAATGGTGGTTATGAATAAAGTAGCTGCTAAGATTAGAGAGTTGGGTATGTATACATTTGTTCGTTGGGGATATATTTTTATTGCGCCTCCCTTATGTGTTACTAAAGAACAGATTGATGAGGGATTGGCAATTATTTCTCAGGCTATTGCAATAGCAGATGAGCATGTTAATTAGTAATTATATTATTTTTAATTAATAATAATACTTAAATATTATTTTCAATGGCTGATTACAAAGATTCATCTCTTATCAATGAAGATTTGGCTCCGGTTGCCGAAAACAAACGTACCTGGGGTACTTGGAACTATGCTGCCTTATGGATAAGCATGAGTTTATGTATTCCCACTTATATGCTGGCAAGTTCATTGATTGAAGGCGGCATGAACTGGTGGGAGTCTATTCTGACAATTTTTATTGGAAATATAATTGTATTGATACCCATGATTCTTAATGGTCATGCGGGAGCTAAGTATGGCATTCCTTTTCCAGTTCTTGTAAGAGCAAGTTTTGGAACAAAGGGAGCTAATATTCCTGCAATGTTGCGTGCCATTGTAGCTTGCGGTTGGTTTGGTATTCAAACATGGATTGGCGGAGAATCTATCTATCATTTAATTAGAGCTTGGTATCCTTCTTTACCCGAAATAGATCTCAGCGGTTTATTCCCTCAGGCACTTCCTATGCTTTGTTATTTTCTTTTCTGGCTTCTGAATATGTACATAGTACACAAAGGGGTAGACAGCATTAGAAAGCTTCTTGTTTTTAAAGCTTTTTTTCTTCCTATTGCGGCGCTCGCTTTATTGATTTGGGCTGTATGGGCTGCAAATGGATTGGGTCCTATATTAAGTAAGCCTTCTGGCTTTACTTCACCTTCTGCTTTTTTTAAATATTTTTTTCCGGCGCTTACCGGAATAGTTGGATTTTGGGCAACCTTATCTTTAAATATTCCTGATTTTACTCGTTATGCTAAGTCGCAAAAAGCTCAGGTAAAAGGACAAATGATTGGACTTCCAACTTCTATGACATTTTTCTCTTTCGTTGGAGTATTTGTTACTTCAGCTACAGCTATTATTTATGGTAACCCCGAATGGGATATTGTGAAACTTGCAGGTAAATTTGATAGCAAGCTCATGGTTACGTTTGCTATGTTAGGTATTATCATATCTACACTTGCTACTAATATTGCTGCTAATATTGTAAGTCCAGCTAATGATTTTTCTAATCTTTCTCCAAGTAAAATAAATTTCAGAACAGGAGGCTATATTACTGGAATCATTGGCATATTAATTTTTCCTTGGAAATTAATTGCTGATCCCAACGGATATATTTTTACCTGGTTGATTGCGTACTCAAGTTTGCTAGGCCCTGTTGGAGGTATTATGATTGCTGATTATTACTTTATCAGGCGCAAAGAGTTGAATGTAGAGCATCTCTATCGTAAAGATGGTATCTATTCTTATCGCAATGGCTTTAATATGGCCGCAATCATTGCATTGGTATTAGGAATATTGCCTAATGTGCCTGGCTTTCTATTACAGATAAAAGTTGTTAGCGATAACGTTTTCCCGGCCTGGATTACAGGACTCTATCATTATGCATGGTTTGTAGGTCTTGCTGTAAGTGGCATTATTTATTACCTGCTTTCTTCAAAAAAGTCTGCATAGCAAATCATTTCATTATTTATAAGTATTCCTTTTAGTAGTTGTAAAAAGATCATATTATGTCTGTATTAATAAAGAATGGAAGAATAGTAACAGCATCGGATGATTATGTTGCTGATATTTTTATTGAAGGTGAAACAATTTCGCTGATTGGTAAAAATCTTGATGTAAAAGCGGATAAGGTTATTGATGTTAAAGGAAAATTAGTGATGCCAGGTGGTATTGATCCTCATGTGCATCTTGATATGCCTTTCATGGGTACTTTCTCTAGTGATAATTATGAAACAGGCACACGCGCTGCATTGTATGGCGGAACTACCATGGTCATCGATTTTATTCTTCAAAAACAAGGTAATTCGCTTCGTTCAGCACTTGAAGAATGGAAAGGACGCTCCGATAATAATTGTGTAGGCGATTACAGCTTTCACATGGCTGTTACCGATTTTAATGAGGATACCAAAAAAGAAATTAAAGAAATGATAGAAAAGGAAGGTATTACTTCCTTTAAAACATTTATGGCCTATAAAGGCGCCTTGATGATTGACGATAAACAAATGATTGGGTTGATGGAAGAGGTGAAGAAGCATGGAGGTCTTATCAATGTACATGCTACCAATGGTGATATGATTGATTATTTAGTTCAAAAACATAAGGAGGAAGGGAAGCTGTCTCCATTATACCATTATCTCTCTCAACCTGAAGTAACCGAATCGGAAGCATCGGGTCGTTTTGCTGATTTGGCAAATTATACAGGATGCCCTGGTTATATTGTCCATCTCACTTGCGAAGGTGCATTGAATGCAGTGCGCAATGCAACTCGCCGAAATCAACATGTATTTGTAGAAACTTGTATTCAGTATTTGCTTTTGGATGCATCACTATATGAAAAGGATTTTGAGGGTGCTAAATGGGTAATGAGTCCTCCTTTACGTGAAAAGAAAGACCAGGCTACACTATGGGCAGGTATAAATCAGGGCCTAGTAAATGTTGTAGCTACCGATCATTGCCCTTTTATGTGGGAGCAGAAAAAAATGGGAGAAAAAGATTTTTCAAAAATACCTAATGGACATCCCGCTGTAGAAAATAGAATGGAATTGCTTTTTAGCGAAGGTGTAAATAAAGGAAAGATTACTTTAAATAAATATGTAGAAGTAGCTTGTACCAATCCGGCAAAAATTTTTGGCATGTATCCTCGCAAAGGAACAATCGCCATTGGGAGCGATGCTGACATTATTATTATGGATCCTGATGAGAAACATGTGATTTCTGCAAAAACACATCATATGAATGTTGATTATAGTGGTTACGAAGGACGTGAGGTGATAGGTAAAGTAAAAACTGTATTGCTGCGTGGACAAGTGGCTATTGACAATAATGAATGCCTGCTTAATAAGGGCTATGGTAAGTTTATTAGAAGAAATAAGGTGACAAATAAAATATAGTTTTCATTGCCATTTTTACAAGGCTGCATACTATAACTTTACAATTAATTATTAATTAATAAATAAGCTAAGATGCCAAGGATGATAAAATCAGGGTTGATTCAAATGTCAATTCCTAAATCAGAAGGAGATGGTACTATTCCCGAGATCATGGAAGCAATGATACAAAAACACATTCCCCTGATTGAAGAAGCGGGTAAAAAAGGTGTTCAAATTCTTTGTTTGCAAGAAATTTTCAGTACGCCTTATTTCTGCCCAGGTCAGGATGATAAATGGTATGCATCTGCTGAGCCCATTCCTGGACCTACTACTAATAGGCTTGCTGAATATGCCAAGAAATACCAGATGGTTATTATTGTTCCTATTTATGAAAAGGAGCAGCCAGGAGTATTATATAATACAGCTGCAGTTATTGATGCTGATGGAACTTTATTAGGTAAGTATAGAAAAAATCATATTCCTCAAACTCATGGTTTTTGGGAAAAGTTTTATTTTAAACCAGGCAATCTTGGATATCCTGTATTTCAAACTAAATATGCCAAGATAGGAGTATATATATGTTACGATCGTCATTTTCCCGACGGAGCCAGAGTGCTAGGATTAAATGGTGCTGAGATTGTATATAATCCCTCTGCAACAGTGGCTGGATTGTCGCAGTATTTATGGAAACTTGAACAGCCTGCTCATGCTGCTGCAAATGGTTATTTCATGGGATGCATTAATCGTGTAGGTGAAGAAAAGCCTTGGAATCTGGGTAGGTTTTATGGTTCATCTTATTTTGTAGATCCTCGTGGACAAATATTTGCACAGGCCTCAGAAGATAAGGATGAATTACTGATTGCTGATTTTGATTTGGATAAGATTGAAGAAGTGAGAAGTACCTGGCAATTTTTTCGCGATCGCAGGCCTGAAACGTATGGAAAAATCACAGAACTTTAATATATTACTTAATCATTCTAAAATAACTGCAGATATAAGATTATGATTAAAGAAAACCGGCTTAATGGAGATCAATACGTAAAGAATTTTAGTGATATCCATCCTCCATTTGATAGTAAAGAGGCTGCTTTAGTAGAGGCTAACAGATGTATTTTTTGCTATGATGCTCCTTGTATTAAATCATGTCCTACGAGTATCAATGTTCCTAAGTTTATCAAGCAGATTACTACCGATAACATGAAAGGCTCAGCCCACACTATTTTCCTTTCCAATATATTAGGAGGAGGCTGCTCTCGTGTTTGCCCTGTTGAAAAACTTTGTGAGGGTTCTTGTGTTTATAATTTATTAGATGAAAAGCCTATAGAAATTGCTAAGCTACAAAGATGGGCTACTGAAAAAGCAATCACAGAAAAATGGAAATTATTTGAAAGAAAATCTGATACAGGAAAAAAAGTAGCTATTGTAGGAGCCGGTCCTGCTGGCCTTTCCTGTGCTCATGTATTATCTCGCGAAGGTGTTAATGTTACTGTATTTGAAAAAGAAAGTAAGGGCGGTGGTTTAATGACTTATGGTATTGCTGCATATAAAGTAACTCCTAAATTTTGTCAGGATGAAGTAGATTTTGTCACTTCTCTTGGTGGAATTGATATTAAGTATGATCATAGTTTAGGAAAAGAATTAACTATAGCAGATCTAAAAAAAAATTATGATGCAGTTTATTTAGGCATTGGTGTAGGAATGGCTAACAAACTAAATATTCCTGGCGAGGAACTTGAAGGGGTAAAAGATGCTATTTCTTTTATATATGATATTCGCACAAAAGGATTTCCTAACGTACCGGTGGGAGATAAGGTGGCTGTAATTGGTATGGGGATGACAGCAATTGATGCAGCTACACAAGCAAAAAGACTTGGCGCTTCAGAAGTTACTATGGTGTATCGCCGAACAGAATCTCAAATGAATTGTACGCGTCACGAATTTGAAGTGGCAATGCTTGATGGATGTCGTGTGCAATGGTTGGCTGCTCCTAAAGAAATAAAAGGGAAAGATGGAAAGGTGACTGAGCTTGTTTGTGAAGTTATGAAACTAGGCATACCTGATCATTCTGGCAAACCAGCTCCAGAGCCAACTGGTGAAACAATATCTATTCATGTAGATATGGTGATTAAAGCAACTGGTCAAAGGCCTTTTACTTCTTTGCTTGAATCTAATGATATAAAACATAATAAGGGAAAGATGTTGGTGAATGAAAAGTGTGAAACAAGTATTACCGGAGTTTTTGCAGGTGGCGATTCGGTAAATGGCGGAAAAGAAGTAGTGGATGCTGTGCAGGATGGTAAAGACGGAGCTGCAGCAATTTTAAAATATCTCAGTATTGTAAAATAATTTCTTTAACCTATTCAAGCTTTAGAATTTTTTAAATTTTTTATAAATGGCTTCACTTCATACAGACTTTCTAGGCATTAAGTCTCCGAATCCTTTCTGGCTAGCCAGTGCACCACCAACAGATAAAAAATATAATGTACTCCGCGCATTTGAAGCCGGTTGGGGAGGAGTGGTATGGAAAACATTAGGCTCTCAGGTGAAAAATGTTTCTTCAAGATATTCGGCTGTCAATTTCAATAATATAAGGATGATGGGGTTCAATAATATTGAACTTATTTCTGATAGGCCTCTTGAAATTAACCTTAAAGAAATTTTAGAGTGTATTAAGGAATTTCCTGATAGGGCAATGATTGTATCATTGATGGCAGACAATGATCGTAATAGTTGGCATGAACTTATTAAAAAAGTACAAGATACAGGTGCACATGGGTTAGAATTAAATTTTGGTTGTCCTCATGGAATGACTGAAAGAGGAATGGGTGCTACAGTTGGTCAGGACCCGGAGATTGCAAAAATGGTAGTGGAGTGGGTAATGGAAGTAGCCACTATTCCTGTAATTACTAAACTTACACCTAATGTTCACTCGGTTGTGCCTACAGGAAAAGCTGTTGTACAAGCCGGAACTAATGCTTTGTCTTTAATAAATACTATTCAATCGGTAACAGGAATTGATCTTGATACTTTTGTGCCTAATCCTTATGTTGCAGGCAAAAGTGTATATGGTGGTTATTGCGGTCCTGCCGTAAAGCCAATTGCGCTCAAGTTTCTTTCTACTATTTCAAAAAATGAAATCACACGCAAGGTCCCAATTTCAGGAATAGGAGGCATCAGTACTTGGAAAGATGCTGCTGAATTTATGTTGCTGGGTTCAACTTCTGTGCAAGTTTGTACGGCTGCTATGAAGTACGGCTTTCGAATCATTGAAGATCTTTGTGAAGGATTAAATAACTGGATGGATGAAAAAGGTTTTCAAAAAACAACTGATTTTATTGGAAAATCTGTTCCTACATTAACTAATTGGGAAGATCTCGATATTAATTATCATCATATTGCAAAAATCAATCAAGATAAGTGCATCCATTGTGGCCTCTGCTATATTGCTTGCGAGGATACGTCACATCAGTCTATAACTATTGATAAAGGAACGCCTTATAATACTTATGTAGTTAAAGAAGAAGAGTGCGTAGGTTGTAATCTTTGTAAATTAGTTTGCCCAGTAGAAGATTGCATCACCATGGAAGAGCATCGCGTAGCTCCTGAGTATATAAACTGGATTGAATGGCAGAAAAGAGGACTTCCTCTTAACGATCATTGATGATTTACTGTCCTTCCTTGGCTTCACATTTTTACAAATCGCTTCGTTATTATCCCTGCTGAATTCTCGGATTTAATAATATAGGTTCCCTTTGCGTAATTACGCACATTCAGAATAATATTATTCCTGCCCTTGTTAAGTACTTCTTCTTTTTTAAAAAGTAATTCTCCTTTTTCATCAATAATGGTAAGGATATTTTTTTCTGATGAAGGCATTTGTACTAACAGCCTAATAATGGTTGAAGCAGGATTAGGAGAAAGCTCTAGTGAATAATTTGGCAAACAGGTATTTCTTAAAGCAATCTGATTACTATACACTGAAGTGCCATTTGGTTGGTCAATCCTTATTCGTATATATGTAATAGTTTGTAGTAAAGGGAAACTGAAATTGTATGTTGTTTTATTAACTCCGGCTATTGTTGACAACTTTGAAAAGTTAGTACCATCGCTGCTTGATTCTATATTATAGGAAGTGCCAGTATTTTCATTGGCAATATTCCATTTTATATTGGCTATGCAATTTCTATTGGCAGTGGCTTCTAGTCCAAATAGAGTTATGGGTACAGTTCCTCCGTATATAATAAGGCCTGTTTTATTCAGCATCCAGTTGTTAGGGTCAACAACAATTCC